>MDSV01172520.1_pt1 | contig 14456 bp, 12 predicted proteins | sample 810851 | NCBI WGS metagenome assembly MDSV01 (sample SAMN05326640, study PRJNA326480) | marine metagenome | isolation source: seawater | place: Atlantic Ocean: North East | collected 2012 | reverse complement strand
TTCTAGCCCTGAAGGTGCAAGAGATTTTTTAGTTCCAAGCAGATTAAATCCAGGAAAATTTTATGCACTTCCTCAAGCTCCACAACAATTTAAACAATTAATTATGGTATCAGGATTTGATAAATATTTTCAAATTGCTCCATGTTTTAGAGACGAAGATGCAAGAGCTGATAGAAGTCCTGGTGAATTCTACCAATTAGATTTGGAAATGTCTTTCGTTGAACAAGAGAATATTTTTAATGTAGTGGAAAAATTAATGGTTAATTTGTTTAAAGAGTTTTCTAAAAAAGAATTGTTAAATGAAAAATTTCCACGAATTCCATATGAAGAATCAATGCTGAAGTATGGGTCTGATAAGCCTGATTTAAGAAATCCCTTATTAATTTACGATTTAACTAATATCTTTACTAGAGAGGATGTTAGTTTTGATATTTTTAAAAAACTCGTAAAATCTGGCAATAAGGTGAGGTGTATCGTTACAAAAAATACAAAAAATAAACCAAGAAATTATTTTGATAGTATCGACAAGTGGGCAAAAGAACAAGGCGCATCAGGCTTGGCTTACTTTACTTTAGAAAAAGATAAAACTATTTCAGCAAAAGGTCCTGTTGGGAAGTTTTTTAAGGAAGATTCTCTAAAAGAAATTATGAAAATTACTTCAGCAGAAGTTGGAGATAGTATATTTTTTGCATGCGGTAAAATTGGAGAAGTAGAAAAAATTTGTTCATTGGCAAGAACCAAAATAGCAGAGGATTTAGATTTGATTGATGAAAATAAATTTGCTTTCTGTTGGATAGTTGACTATCCAATGTTTGAATTAGATGAAGTAACAAAAAAAATTAAATTTAGTCATAATCCTTTTTCAATGCCCCAGGGAGAAATTAAGAATATTGATTTTAATAAACCACTAAATATTAAAGCTTTTCAATATGATATTGTATGCAATGGTATTGAACTATCATCAGGTGCAATTAGAAATCATATACCTGAGCTTATGTATAAATTATTTAAAGTTGCGGGATATGAGAAAAGTCAGGTAGATGAAAAATTTAGTGGAATGATAAATGCATTAAGTTTTGGTGCTCCTCCACATGGAGGTATTGCGCCTGGTATAGATAGAATTGTAATGTTACTTGCTAATGAAAAAAATATAAGAGAAGTCACAATGTTTCCTATGAACCAAAATGCTCAAGATTTGATGATGAATGCACCTTCAAATGTTGATGAACATCAACTAAAAGAACTAGGTCTTTCTATTAAAATTAAAAAATAAATTTATTTTTTACCTTTTAAGCTGATTTTAACATCTGATAGATCAACAAGATTTTTTTTGTAGTTATTTCTTACAAATCCTTTACTTGTTATGTCTTTAACAATTTTTAATAAAGGATTTTGATCATCTGAACTATCCTCTTCAGAACTAGTTTTATCTGATCCACCAATTGAAGGAGTATGAGCTAAATCTTCTCTATTTTGATAAGAAATTGCTAATTCTCTAAATATATAATCCAATATGGATGAAGCACTTAATATTCTGTCGTTTCCATATACTTTTCCCGATGGTTCAAACTTAGTATCTACATATGCGCTAATGAACTCATCCAATGGTACTCCATATTGAAGACCAAGAGATATTGCGATAGCAAAATTATTCATTAAAGCCTTCACTAATTCTCCCTCTTTACTTGTATCAATAAAAATTTCTCCTATCTTTCCATCCGCATATTGACCTGTGTGTAAATATACTTTATGATCTCCAATTGTAGCTTTTTGAATATAGCCCTTTCTTCTATCTGGCATACTAAATCTTTTGTTTACTCCATCATTAATTTTTTTAATAAAATTGGGATTATTATCTTTTGAAATGTTAGTAGAGGGACTTTTATCAGAAAGAACATCTATATTTTTTGTTTCAGTTACTTTATTATTTGGATCCAAGTTTTTTGTCTTTCTGGTGTCTAATTTAACATCCAAAACTTCAAATTTGCCATCGTCACGCTTTTCAAGATTTTCTAGCTCTTTTTCATTAATATCATCTAAATAGTGGTTTACTTTAAAGCTACAAGTATAATAAGTTTCTACTAAATATTTTGCCATTTTTCCTTTAATTAAAATTTATTTTGAATCTTTTATAATTAATTTATATACAAATTCATACTTTAGTCTAATTTAAATTATACAATTTTAAATTGAAGATTAAGTAATATTTTATGTTGACTTTTTTAAAAAAAATTTTCATTTGGTGGAATCAAGAGACTCTTGGAACGAAATTTAAAACAATATTTTTTGGAAAGTTAGTAGGTATCGACAATCTCGGCAATAAATATTATACAAACAAGTCTGGAAAAAAAAGATGGATTATCTATGTTGGTGAAATAGATGCTTCAAAAATACCAAATGAATGGTATTCATGGATTCATTTTACAAGTAATAAGATTGAGAATGTTCACGAACTAAAAAAATATGAATGGCAAAAACCTCATTTATCTAATCAAACCGGCACAGAAGATGCTTATCACCCCAATAAGAATGATGATAATAGTAAAAAAAAATATACGACTTGGAAAGATTAATTTTTTATTAGTTTTATTTTATTTTTTTTCATTAAGTTTGATTAATCCAACTTTTGCTTTAGAAAATAAAGATATTTTTTTAGAAGGAGAATTTATAGATATTAAAATTTTAGATAAAGTTAGTTCAAAAAACACTCTTTTAAAAATTAAAATTGGCGATGAAAAAAGATTTAAAAATCTCTTAATTAAAAGTTTAAAATGTAAAAATTCAAAATTTGATGATAACCCTGAAATTACAGCCTATCTTCAAGTTAAAGATTTAACTAATGATAATAACAACGAAGTATTTGTATTTAATGGATGGACCTTTTCCTCCAGTCCCACAATAAATCCTTTTGATCATCCAGTATATGATATTTGGTTAATAAAATGTTATTAAATAATTTTTTCTTTATCTAGCCAACTTACATTAAAATCAGACTTAATAAACTTTTCGTGACTTAGCAATTTTTTATGGAGAGGTATTGTAGTAGTTATTCCATCAATAACAAATTCATCTAAAGATCGATTCATTCTTTGAATAGCTTCAGTTCTATTTCTTCCCTGTGTGATAACTTTACAAATCATACTGTCATAATAGGGAGTAACCTTATAACCTTGAAAAATTGAACCATCTACTCTTGTTCTGAACCCTGATGGTTGATGACACATTCCAATAGTTCCAGGTGAAGGTTGAAAATTTTTACTGGCATCTTCAGCATTAATACGACACTCAATTGCATGTCCTCTAGGATTTATATCACTTTGTTTTAGAGCCGTTTCACCAGTGAATGCTATCCAAATTTGTTCTTTAATTATATCTATCCCTGTAACCATTTCAGTTACTGGATGTTCTACTTGAACTCGAGTATTCATTTCTAAAAAATAAAATTTACCATCTTCATAAATAAATTCTACAGTTCCAGCTCCTTCATAACCAATTTTACTAACCATATTTACTGTTTTTTCAAACAAGTCCTTTCTAATTTCATCATTTAAAACCGGACTAGGAGACTCCTCTATTAATTTTTGATGTCTTCTTTGAACTGAGCAGTCTCGTTCATGTAAATGAATAGTTCTATTTTTTCCCGATAATATCTGAACTTCTATATGTCTTGGATTCTGAAAAAATTTTTCAACATAAACTTCGTCATTACCAAAATATTTTTGAGCTTCTGATTTAGCAGTTAAAAATGAAGTTTCAAATTCTTCTTCTTCATAAACAATTTTCATACCTTTGCCACCACCACCACCAGAAGCTTTTATAAGAACTGGAAAACCTATTTTTTTACAAAGTTCCTTAGCTTTTCCAATATCAGTTATTGCACCTTCAGATCCTTCAATAACAGGTAAACCATGTTCTTTTGCAATTTTGCGTGCTTGGATTTTATCACCCATCATTTTTATAAGTTTTGAAGAAGCTCCAATGAATTTAATTTTATTTTCTTCTAAAACTTTAGCAAAGTTTGAGTTTTCAGATAAAAATCCGTAACCAGGATGTACGGCTTCAGATTTTGTCAATTCAATAGCTGACATTAATGCTGGAATATTTAAATAACTATTTGAAGGTTGATGCGAACCGATACACACGCTTTCATCTGCAAGCCTTACATGCATACTATCTTTGTCTACATCTGAGTGAACTGCCACAGTAGCTATTCCCCATTCTTTACAAGCACGAATGACTCTTACAGCAATCTCTCCTCTGTTAGCTATTAAAATTTTTTTAAACATTACTCTAAAATGATAATGGTTTGACCAAACTCAACAGGCTGACCATCTTCGACACAAATTTCTTTTACAGTTCCATCATCTGTGGAAGGTACATGATTCATTGTTTTCATTGCTTCAACAATCATAATAGTATCTCCTTTTTTAATTTTTTTTCCGACTTCTACAAATTTTTTAGCGCCTGGCTCTGGAGCGTGATATGCTGTACCTATAATTGGAGATGTAATCTTTTTTCCAGAAGATGATTTAGTTAAATTTTCATTATTTATTGATTTTGGAATTTGAACTGATGAAGTTTGATTAATAGTAGAAGGAGATGTTGTTTTAGAAACTTTAATTTTAGTATCTTTATCAGTATATTCTATTTCAGTTAAGTTAAACTCATTCAGGTAATCAGTTAACTCTTTAATAATTTTTTTATCTATTTTCATTTTTTAACATCTTGTGCATTGAAATTATGGCTAAAATATATCCTTCATCTCCTAATCCAAAAATACCACCATTAACAACATCACTAATCAAAGATTTTTGTCTAAATTCCTCTCTTTTGTATATATTGGATATGTGAAGTTCTATAACTGGTTTTTTAAATATATTTAATGCATCTCTTATAGCTACAGATGTGTGGGTAAAACCTGCAGCATTTATAATTATACCATCAAATTTTTTCCTAGCATCTTGAATTAGATTGACTATTTCTCCCTCTATATTGGATTGAGTAAACTCAAGCTCCACATCTAATTCCTTAGCTTTGGATAAACAATTTTTTTTTAGTTTTTCAAAAGTTATTGACCCATATTGTGATTGTTCTCTTTCACCTAATAGATTAAGATTAGGACCATTAATAATAATAATTTTATTAGTCATTCAGCATTTATATAGTATGAAAAAAATAAAAAAAATAAAAATCAAAATAAATGGTAAATTATCAATAATTAATGACAATTTTAGCATCTTAGTTTATTTAAAAACATTAAAAATACCTCTTAAAAAAGTAGCGATTGAATTGAATCAAGAAATAATTGATAAAAGTAAATTAAATAAAATTAAATTAAAAAATAATGACAGAATAGAAATTGTTCATTTTATTGGAGGTGGGTAAATTGAAAAAGGATCAGTTAATAATAGCTAATAAAAAGTTTAACTCTAGATTAATTGTAGGAACCGGTAAGTACAACAGCATGTCAGAATGTGCGAAAGCAATTAAATTATCAGGAGCTAATATAGTTACAGTAGCAGTGAGAAGAGTTAATATTATTGATAAAAAAAAACCAATGTTAATGGATTACATCGATCCAAAAAAAATCACTTATTTACCAAATACTGCAGGTTGTTTTAATTCAAAAGAGGCTCTTAGAACTTTAAGACTCGCAAGAGAAATTGGTGGATGGAAATTAGTTAAATTAGAAGTCTTAGGAGATAAAAAAAATCTATTTCCAGATATGATTGAAACATTAAAATCTACTGAGATATTAACTAAAGAAGGATTTAATGTAATGGTTTATTGCAATGACGATCCTTTAATGACAAAAAGATTAGAAAATGTTGGTGCATGTGCAATTATGCCATTAGCAGCACCTATTGGCTCGGGATTAGGAATACAAAATAAAACTAATATTAAGATTATAAGAAATCAAACAAAACTTCCATTAATAATTGATGCTGGATTAGGTGAAGCTTCTGATGCTACGATAGCGATGGAATTAGGATGTGATGGAGTTTTAGTAAACACAGCTATAGCAAAAGCAAAAAAACCATTTCAAATGGCCTTAGCTTTTAAAAATAGTGTTATAGCAGGAAGGCAGTCTTTTTTGGGAGGTAGAATAAAAAAATATTTATATGGCAGCGCATCTTCTCCAAAAAAAGGAATTATTTAGACAGCTTTTTTATAACGTTTTTTTTTGTAAAAAGTTTTCTTTTTATATGTTTTTTTTCTAGTCGTATTTTTAAAGACTTTTAGATCTTTTTCTTGTTCTTCTAAATTTCTTAGTTTTTCAGTGTAGGCAATTGTTTCAACTATCTTTTTAGTTTTATTTTTAAAATTGATCAAGTATTCTGGGATTATTAATGTATTATCAGAGATAATATCTATTTTAATTTTATTTTTATTTTCAAAATATTTTAGATCTTCAACAAAATTTTCTTTAATAAAATCAGAAATTTTTTCACAAATTTTTAATTCTACAAATTTAGCTTTATTAAAAATAGCTTTTACCTCTACCAATTTTAAAACTTTAGATGCAAAAGACTCATCTGTTAAAGTAACTTTCCACTTTACAGCACTTTCTCTTAGTCTTTGTCTAGACATTTCTAATAAACCAAAATTACTTATACGGCCTATTTGAATCCTTGCTCTATCACTTCTACATTTTTCTTTAAGTTTACGTTCTATTAATCTTCTGTTTCCAAAACTTAACATATCAATAAAATCAATAATAATTAAACCAGATAAGTCTCTAATTTTTATTTGCCTCGAAATTTCCTCTGCAGCCTCTAGGTTTGTATCAAGAGCAGTACTTTCAACATTTTTTTGTTTTATTGAGCTGCCTGAATTGACATCAATTGAAACTAAAGCTTCTGTTGGATTAATAACTAAATATCCTCCAGATTTTAGTTTTATTTCTGAGTCATAAATTTCATTAAGTTTCTGTTCAATATTTTCTTTATAGAACAAAGGTATTTTATCTCTGTATTTTTTAATCTTTTTTACGTCTGATGGCATTATCATTTTCATAAAAGTTTGAGCCTTTTTGTAACCTTCATTTCCTTCAACAATAATATTTTTGGTATCTTCATCATACATGTCTCTTAAAGTTCTTTTTATTATTTCACTTTCTTGATGAATTAATGCTGGAGCAATAGAATTTAAAGCAGTCTCTTTGATATTGTTCCAAGTTTTGATTAATGTATTTAAATCATAATCAATTTCATTTTTTGTTTTATTTGATCCTGCAGTCCTGACTATCAATCCCATTTCTTTAGGTATAGTAATTTCATTTAAAATTGTTCTAATTTTTTTTCTGTCACCTGGATTAAATATTTTACGTGATATTCCACCACCTTTCGGAGTATTAGGCATTAAGACAATGTATTTTCCTGCTATAGATATAAAAGTACTTAAAGCAGCTCCTTTTTGTCCTCTTTCATCTTTTAAAACTTGTACCAATATCACTTGGTTAGGTTTTATCACTTCTTGTATTTTATATCTTTTCAACTTAAATTTTGGTTCAGTTTTTTTAACTTCATCATTGTTAATATTTTCTGGGCTGGGAATTTCTGGAGAAACAATTTCTTGAGCATTATTAGTTTCTTCGTTTATCTCTGTTTTAACTTCAACAGGGTCATTGATATCTAAATTTCCTTCATTAATATTTTTTTCTTCTTCTTTTTCACTTTTTTTTTGGAGTTCTTCTCTTGCTTTTTCCTCTTCAAGTTTTATTTTTTCTAAATCACTAAGAGGGATTTGATAGTAATCTGATTGAATATCATTAAAAGATAGAAAACCATGTCTTTCTCTTCCGAAATCTATAAAGGCAGCTTGTAAAGATGGTTCTACACGGCTAACTTTTCCAAGATAGATATTATTTTTTATAAGAGTATTTTTTAAACCCTCGTACTCGTAATCTTCAATATTTTCACCTGATTTAAGTACAACTCGGGTTTCATTAGGATGCGAAGCATCAATGTATAAATTTTTTTCCATAAATTTGTGATTGTTTGATTCATTATATTTTTTTTAATATTTAAAATTTTGTTTAAATTCTGCTGCCTTAACTTTAACAAATTCATATATATATTAAACTAAAATGAGCAAGTTTTTTAAAAATATTTTTATACTGATTTTAAGTGGTAGTCTCTTGTCAGCTATTATCATATTGTCGATTTTATGGGTATTTTCTAACAATTTGCCAGATTATAAATTTTTAAAGAACTATAAACCTCCAGTTTCAAGTAAAGTTTATTCTGGAGAAGGTGAATTAGTTAGTGATTTTTCAACTGAAAAAAGAATCTTTGTTCCATTTAAAGCAATACCTGACAAGGTAATAAATTCTTTTTTATCAGCAGAAGACAAAAATTTTTTTACACACCCTGGGGTTGATGCAAAAGGTGTTTTAAGAGCAATTATAAATAATATCTCAAATATATTAACTTCAAAAAGACTAGAGGGAGCATCTACTATTACTCAACAAGTGGCAAAAAATTTTTTATTAACTAATGAAGTTAGTATAAATAGGAAAATAAAAGAAGCAATTTTAGCATTTAGAATTGAAAGGGCTCTTTCAAAAGAGAGAATATTAGAATTATATTTAAACCAGATTTATTTAGGAGAAGGGACTTATGGTGTTGCCTCAGCTAGTTTAGAATATTTTGATAAACCGATAAGTGAATTAAATTATAATGAGTCTGCTCTTTTAGCAGCTTTACCAAAGGCACCAAGCAGATATAATCCATATAAGAATATTGAATTAGCTAAATTTAGAAGAAATTTAGTATTAAAAAATTTGTATGAAAATAATTATATTCTTAAAAAAGAATATGATGAATTTACGAATAAAAAAATTTTACTTAAAAAAAGAAAAAAAATATTTTTAGAAGACACTCGTTATTATGTTGAAGATATAAGAAAAAATGTTATTGAAAAATTTAGTTATGAGAAAGTATATAAACAAGGTTTAAATATTAATACTCCTATAAATTTAAAGCTACAGAAAATTGCAACAGAATCTTTAAGAAAAGGATTAATTGAATATGATAAAAGAAGAGGCTGGCGTGGACCAATTTTAAACAAAAAATATTCTAGCAAGTGGTCAGAAAATTTAGATAAGTTTAAATTAGAAAAATCTATCAAGTGGGAATTAGCAATAATAAAAAAGATTGATCAGTTTTTTGTTGAAATTGAAACAGAAAAATCAAAAAAAGGTATTATTAAGTATGAAAATACAACATGGACAAAAAAAGAATTAAATAAATTATTTAAACTTGGAGATGTCATATATGTTGAGAAAATAAAAGACAAAAATTATGCATTAAAGCAACTTCCAGAAATAAATGGTGGCATTGTTGTGATGGATCCATTTACCGGAAGAGTTATAGCTTTAAGTGGCGGATTTAGTTTTAAAAAAAGTGAATTTAATCGAGCAACGCAAGCTGACAGACAGCCTGGTTCAGCATTTAAACCTTTTATTTATGCTTTAGCTCTTGAAAATGGATATACTCCCTCTACTCTTATTTTAGATGCTCCTTTGGTTTTAGAACAAGGCTCAGATTTAAAAATGTGGAAACCAGAAAATTATGGAAAAAAATTTTATGGACCATCTACTTTAAGAATGGGATTAGAAAAATCTAGAAACTTAATGACAGTTAGAATAGCCCAAGACTTAGGTTTGAAAAAAATAGTAAATTTTTCTAAAAAATTAGGAATTTATGAAAATCCAAATGAACTATTATCTATTTCTTTAGGTTCAGCAGAAACTACTTTGTTAAAATTGACATCAGCCTATTGTTCTTTTGTTAACGGAGGTAAATTGATTAATCCTATAATGATAGACAGAATACAAGATAGTGAAGGAAACACCATATTCAATAATGAAACTAGAAAATGTTTAAATTGTAAACAAATATCCTTTTTAAGCAAAAAATTTCCAAAAATTGAGGATAAGTTTCCTCAAATTTTTTCTTCATCTACTGCTTATCAAATAACATCTATTTTAGAGGGAGCTGTTCAAAGAGGAACAGGTAAAAAATTAAAAGACCTTAATTTAGACTTAGCTGGAAAAACAGGCACTACGAATAGCAATACTGATACATGGTTTGTTGGTTTTACCTCAAAACTTGCAATAGGTGTGTACGTAGGATCAGATAGCCCTAAACCTCTTGGAAAATATGAAACAGGAGCTAAAACAGCACTTCCAATATTTAAACATTTTGTAAAAAATGCTATAAAAAAAGAAGAAGCAAGACCTTTTAAAGTAGCAGATAACATTTTGATGATGGTTATAGATCCCGTGACTGGTCAAAAAGCAAGATTTGAGTCAAAATCTACAATAATAGAAGCTTATAAAAAAAAGAAACTTGAAAAAGAAAATGTTTTAAATTCTGATATTAATAATAGATTAAAAAACAATAATATATTAAGATTCTATTAATGGAAAATGAATATTTAAATCTTAAAGTAAAAATAGAAAAGATTAATCAAAGAATTAAGGAGTATCTTTGAAAAAAATAATATTTTTTCACTTTTAGAGGAAAATAATAAAAAGATGTTAGCTGCCAACTTTTGGCAAAATAAATCTAATTCTCAAAAAATAATTAAGGAAAAGAAATTATACGAAGACTTAATTAATTTTTATAATCATTCTATTAATTCATTGAAAGAACTAGATGAATTAAATAAATTAGCTCTAGAAGAGAAAAATCAAATAATAATAAAAGAAGTTTTGGATAATCTAAAAACTTTAGAAGTTTCTGCAAAAAAAAATGAAACAAAATGTTTTTTATCAAAGGAAAGTGATAGTTTTGATTGTTATGTTGAAATTCATGCTGGAGCAGGAGGCACCGAGAGCCAAGATTGGGCAGAGATGTTGAGGAAGATGTATTTAAAATGGGCTACGTTTAAAGATTATAAATCTCAAATGATGAGTGAACATAAAGGTGATGAAGCTGGAATTAAATCTTCAACAATTAAAATTCAGGGAGATTATGTCTACGGTTGGCTAAAATCAGAATCTGGCATTCATAGATTAGTAAGAATATCACCCTTTGATTCTGGAGCAAGGAGACATACAAGCTTTGCAAGTGTTTGGGTTTATCCAGTGGTTGATGAAAGTATTGATATTGAAATTTTGGAAAAAGATTTAAGAATTGACACATATAGATCTAGCGGAGCTGGAGGCCAACACGTTAATACTACTGATAGCGCAGTAAGAATAACCCATATTCCCTCTAAAATTGTTGTACAATGTCAAAATGAAAGATCTCAACATAAAAATAAAGAAACCTGCATGAACATGCTTAAAGCCAGACTTTTTGATTTTGAAATTAAAAAAAGAGAAAAAGAAAATCAAAGCTTAGAGTCGTCAAAATCTGATATAGGATGGGGTCATCAAATTAGATCTTATGTACTTCACCCATATAGACTAGTTAAAGATAATAGAACAAACTTTGAAAGTACAAATCCAGACAAAATATTAAATGGGGAAATTGATGATTTTCTTGAGAGTTCTTTATATAAAATTAAATGACAAAAAGATTAATTAAATTTCTAATTTACTTAATAATAATTTTAATATTAGCAATTGCTTATTTGAGTGTATTTGGAATAAGCACTACAAAATTTAATAAAAAAATCAAAGCTGAAATATTAAATATCAATAAAAAAGTTAATTTAGAATTGAAGACAGTTAACCTATTGCTTGATCCATTAAATTTTTCAATAAATATAAAGACATTAGCGCCAGCAATAATTGTAGAAAACAACCAAATTAAATTAGAGAGTGTAAAAACTAACATATCTTTAAAATCTCTTATTAAAAATCAATTTACAATTGATGATTTAAAGATATCCACAAAAGCCATAAAGCTAAATGATCTTATTCTATTAGTTAGATCTTTTAAAAACACAACACAATTACTTATATTAGATCAAATAATTAAAGATGGTTTCTTGATAGCAGATATAAATTTAAATTTTGATAATAAAGGAAGAATTAAAAATGACTATAAAATAGATGGTTTTATCAAGAATGCTAAAATAAATATTTTTAATAAGTATAACATTAATAGTTTAAATTTTTTATTTGAAATAAAAAAAGATGATTATTTTTTAAAAGAAATCGATTCTAAATTAAATCAATTTAAAATTTTTTCACCAAAAATTAAAATTAAAAAAATAAATAATAAATATAAAGTTGATGGAATAATTAAAAATAGCAATAAAGATATTGATATTGATTTTTTAGATAAATTATTAAACTTTAATATAAAAGATTTTAACATTAAAAAGATTAATTTTAGTTCAGAAAATAATTTTTCTTTAGAAATAAATAATAAATTTAAAGTAGAAGATTTTAATTTAAAATCGTTAATTAATTTGAACAGTCTTAAATATGAAAATAATTCAAGTTTAATTAAAGATTATATACCAAGCTATAAAAATTCTTTTAAACTGGAGGATCATAAAATATCTATCAATTATAATAAAAAAATTTTAAATATTAATGGAAAAGGTAAAATAAAAATTGAAGATAGCTCAGACGATTTAGATTATAAAATAACGAAAAATAAAAATAATTATACTTTTGATACCAATTTAAGATTTAAAAAAAATCCTTTATTATTAAAATTTTTACAATATGAAAAAAAAGAGAATAATGATTCCTTGCTTTATTTAACTGGTATTTTTCATGAAGATAAAAAAATTGAGTTTAATCAAATTATATTTAAAGAAAACAATAATAGTTTTTTTATTAAAAGTTTAAAATTAGATAATAAACTTAAAATTAAAGATATTAATTCTTTAAAAATAAATTATAAAAATAAAAATAAGATAGAAAATCAAATTGAGTTAAAAAAAACAGGTAAGAATTTTAAAATTTCAGGAAAAAGTTTTGATTTAACTAATTTGATTAATAAAATTTTCGATAATGATACAAGTAAATCATCATCAATATTTAAGAATCTTAATTCTAAAGTTTTAATTGAGATTAAAAAAAGTTTCTTAGATAATACAACTTTTGTAAATAACTTAAATGGTTTTATTGATTTTAAAAATAATGAAATTGATAAGTTAAGTTTAGAGTCAACTTTTTCAAATAAAAAGAAATTAACTTTAACTGTAAATACTAATATAAATAAAGAAAAGATAACTACATTTTATTCTAGTTATCCTAAACCAATTATTAAAAGATATAAGTTTATAAAAGGTTTTGAAGAGGGTGCTTTAGATTTTTATTCAATTAAAAAAAATAATGTCACAAATTCTGTTTTAAAAATAGATGATTTTAAAATTCAAGAAGTGCCTGTTTTGGCTAAATTATTAACTTTAGCCTCACTTCAGGGTATAGCGGATCTATTAACAGGTGAAGGTATAAGATTTACAGACTTTGAAATGAAATTTTCAAGTAACCAAAAATTAATAACTATTCAAGAATTATATGCAATTGGACCTGCAATTTCAATAATGATGGATGGATACATTGAAAGTGAAAAATTAATAAGTTTAAGAGGAACATTAGTCCCCGCAACAACAATAAATAAAACAATAGCTTCAATACCATTACTAGGTGACATACTTGTTGGTAAAAAAACTGGTGAAGGAATTTTTGGAGTGAGTTTTAAGATAAAAGGCCCTCCAAAAGATCTCAAAACAACTGTAAATCCAATTAAGACTCTAACACCAAGATTTATAACTAGAACTTTAGAAAAAATTAAAAAATAATTAAGACAAATCTATTTTGATATGTCTTTTTTTACCAACAGAAAGTTTTAAAAAATTATTTTGAAATAATTTTTTTGTAATTATCATTTTTTCATCTTTTATTAATTGATTGTTAATTTTTATACCATTACCTCTAATTAATCTTCTAATTTCACTTTTAGAAGATTCTAATTTAGATAAAATAATTAAGTCAACTACGTTAAAAATATTATCTAATAGACTTTTGTTTATAGAAATTGATGGCAACTCTGAACCAGATGAATTTTCAGAAAATGTTTTTTTTGCTGTTTCTTCACATGCTTTAGCCTGATTTTTACCATGAAGTAAAGTGGTTGCTTGGTTAGCAAGAATAGTTTTTAATTTATTTATATCCTGAGTTTTGATTTTTTCGATTTCTTCAATATCTAAATCAGTAAAAATTTTAAGAAATTTTAAAACATCTCTATCATCTACATTTCTCCAAAATTGCCAATAATCATAAGGGGATAAAAATTTTTTATCTAACCAGACCGCCCCAGTTTCCGTTTTTCCCATTTTAGCTCCAGACGCTAAAGTTATAAGTGGAGTTGTTAAACCGTAAACTTGATTATTCGAGTATCTTTTTACAAGCTCAACACCGTTAACAATATTACCCCATTGGTCAGATCCTCCCATTTGTAAAACACAATTTTCTTTTTTATTTAATTCTAAAAAATCATAAGCTTGTAAAATCATATAATTAAATTCCATGTAACTTA
>MDSV01108822.1_pt1 | contig 14460 bp, 8 predicted proteins | sample 810851 | NCBI WGS metagenome assembly MDSV01 (sample SAMN05326640, study PRJNA326480) | marine metagenome | isolation source: seawater | place: Atlantic Ocean: North East | collected 2012 | reverse complement strand
GACTGAAGTCGGTAATATGCAATACAGCAGATATAGATTCCAGGCTTACAAAAGAGATGATGGCTCGATAATGCTAATAGGCGGACAGGGACTCGAAACTGTTCTGGCTGAAACGGAAGTATTTAATATAACTCTTTCTAATCGAACTCAAGCTGAGTTAGATGCTAATGCAAAATCAGCAAGATCTGGAGTTGCAGAAGTTGCTCTTAATGCAACTCCAACTGCCTTGCCTACTGCTACTCCACTGCCAGAACGTAAAACCGTCACAAATGAAGGCATGGAGTTCAACTTCCCCGAGGCTATTGAGTCAGACCCATCTGGCACTACAATTACGCCTCTAGGTAATCCAGTTAAATTAGCTATTGGACAAACTGTTATCAGTCCTGCTCCTGTCGGAGGGATGGGAGGTATATTCGAGGCTGTCGTGTCTGATGACAGAGAAAGTGGAGGGACCGCTGTCATCAAAATTAAGATTAGAATGGGATTACTTAGTGATGAAGGTGGAGTAGATTTGACTTTAGAGGCAGATGGGCAACCAGCTGCTAAAAAGTTAGGGAGATATTGGATCGGAGTCGTAGATTTAGAATATGACTCAGACAATAATCCAATTGCTACAGTCGTAGTCTTTAAACCTTAATTTCTAAGTAAATCGCCTCCTGATAAAAATCAGTACAACAATTAAAACAACTACCCCACCTATTAAGTATCCACTGGCGGATTTAAAATAGTTACGATCGTCTAAATCAACTTTTTCTTGCTCAAATTCATTTTCATTAATAGTTTGCTTTGGGTTGTCTTTTTCTGACACTGTAACTGTATTAGTCAAAGACGTTGATGGTAAGTGAAAGCTTTTTACTTTAGATATGTTTTCATTTAGTTCACTGCGAGATGAAAAATCGAATACCTCTCTTGTACCCGTCGCAAACCAAAATTTACCTGATTGGTTCGTTTCAGAAAATATAACAACGTAGTGAATTCCGTTTTCTAATATTTCAAATTCATCTTCTATTAATATCCATGAATTAGTATTAGTGAATGGCTCATGAAATTCTCTAATCGGAATTCCATCATCTGATTCATATACAATTGCTCCGAATCCATCGGGGGTTTCAAACGGTAAGTCAATTTGTTTTAGGTTTGGAGAAAGTAATGCGACCTTCGGCCTAAACAACTTTGTTTCTTCTAATACAGGGATTCCTAGTTGGATTGTTGCTATTTTAGAATTAGACTTTTCGGGGTAAAAGCTAAGCCACACCTGTTCGTTCTCATCTAAAACCTGATATATGGCTTGAGAAATATCAATATCGTCAAGTTCGAAAGCTGTATCAGCTGATTTATTGAGACCGTCTGGAAAAGCTGGTCTGTGAGCTTCAGCGATGCTCGATATAAAACAAAACGAAAGTGTTAAGCCTAATATTAGACCAAGGTATAGTTTTAAACGCCTTAATTTAAATAACATCGTTATTAAATTTTATATGTTCAGCGCTATCCTTATCAGTTTCATGTTACATCTATGGGGTTATTAAATCTCTCAGCTCTCCATGTATCGTTTTCCATTATTACTTGCAGCTTTTTTACAGCATCCCAAAGATCCGTATATCTTGTATACAAGGGAGCAAAACCAAATCGCATATTATCGGGACTCCTAAAATCACCTATAACTCCAACTTCTTTTAGCGCTTGAATTATGGCGAATCCGTTCGGAGAGCTTAGAGATATTTGGCTTCCCCTATCGGCACCATTTCTAGGAGTGACTATATCTAAGTCATAATCGATCAGGTGTTCCTGAATTAGTCGAATAAAAATTCCACCCAATTCTATTGATTTCCCACGGATAAGGGCTATATCTGCACGAAGCACCATATCAATCCCAACCTCCGCCGCTGCAAGGGCAATTATTGGTTGCGTTCCTGAAAGAAACTGTCCTATATCATTTTTGGGTCGATAATTTTGCTCAAATGCAAATGGTTTCTTATGACTCCACCAACCAGTTAATGGTTGTATCTGTTTACCCTGATGCCTTTTGCTCACATAGAGATATCCAGGTGAACCAGGACCGCCATTAAGAAATTTATATGTACATCCCACAGCAAAATCGACGTTACACTTATTCAATTCAATAGGAAGTACTCCTGCAGAGTGAGAAAGATCCCACACAACAAGAGCTCCAGCTGCATGTGCCTTTTGAGTAATAGTCTTCATATCAAAAAGATGCCCCGTTTTATAATGGACTTGTGTTAGTGAAACAAGAGCAACCTCATCCGTAATGGCATCCAAAATTTCATCTTTCTTAATAAACCTAATGATATGGCCTTGTTCTAACTGGTCAATCAATCCCTGCGTAATGTAGGCATCAGTAGGAAAACCGGTCTCCTCCATGAGAATAACTTTACGGTTTTTTCGCATTTTTAAGGCAACCGCATGGACTTTATTAATATTAAGTCCGGTGCCGTCGACACAAACGACTTCTCCATCATCAGCTCCAATTAGTTTGGCAATTTTATTACCTATTGTTTCTGATAATGTGTACCATCCAGAAGAATTCCAACTATTAATAAGATTAGAGCCCCACTCATTCAAAATGACTTCATTTACGCGGTGAACAGTTGCGGAAGGTAGTGCTCCAAGTGAGTTTCCGTCGAAGTAAAGTATGTCTTCAGGGATATTAAATTCAGATCGATACTGATTAAGTGGATCTCGATTATCCAGTTCTTCTAAATCGCTACGTGTTATTTTCACTAAATTGTCCACGCCTTTTGATTCAAAATATATGTCTGCTGCTAGATTACTTGATACTTTGAAATCGCTGAATGATTTAAATTAATTCCTAATCCTGGTCTATCCGGTGCTACAACATGTCCGTCTTTGATTTTTAAAGGTTCTTCAAACATGTCTAGCCACATTGGGTCTGTAGATCCGTTGTAGTACTCCAATAACAATCCATTAGAGATACTCGATATTAGATGTATCTGAACATCTTGATTGCCATGGGGCGATATAGGTAAATTTTCAGCTTGTGCCATATAAGATACTTTAAGAAATTCAGAAACCCCACCCATTGTTAATGCGTCAGGTTGTAATATCGAAGCACATCGGTTTTTGATTAAATCTCTAAAGCCAAATTTAGTATATTCATTTTCTCCTGTTGCTATTGGGATATTGGTAGATTGAGACAATTTTTGATATCCATCATAGTCGTCAGGAGGCAAGGGTTCTTCAAACCAAAAGATGTCCTGGTTTTCAATTTTCCTAGCTATGTCTATAGCTTCGTGATACTGATAAGCACAGTTTGCATCCACTAACAGTTTTATATCTGGTCCTATTGCAGATCTCGCTGTTTTTACTCTTTCCACATCTTCGTTTATAGAAACCCCGCCTATTTTCATTTTTACAGCAGTAACGCCAGATGCACTGTTATTAACCATCTCTTCGCCTAACTGCTTTAGCCCTTTACCTTCTTCATAATATCCACCAGCCACATAAACGGGAATTTTTTTATTAAACTGGCCACCAATAAGTTTATATAGGGGCAATTTAGTATATTTACCTTTAATATCCCAAAGAGCGATATCGATACCACTAATTATTCTGGTAGACATTCCTCTTCGTCCAATTATTTTTGGCTGCCATAAATCATAAAATATACGTTCAGTATTAAAAGGATCCTCACCAATAAGGGTTTCTTTAAAATGGCTTGTAATTGATGAGAATATATCTGATGCATTATGGACTCCACCTATTAGACCTATGCCAGAAATGTTTTCATCAGTATCTATCTGAATAACATTAAGTCCTGCTTCAGGATAAATGTGTTTTCCATTCCGTATCGGTGTCGCTAGAGGCCAACGATAACTTTTATAACTAACATTAGTAATTTTCATGTGTCGCTAATTATAAACAAGCGCTGCCTTAATGACGAACGCGCGGCTGCCAATTGTATATTTTTGAAAGGGCTCCACCCATAAGCATATTACGTTCATTATCAGAGATAGAATCTGTAAGTCGGAAAGATTCTACTCCCTGCTCATAGGTTAGTAATTCTACTGCCCTGGTCCAATCGGTACCCCACATACATCGCTCGAAACCAAAAGCTTTAAAAATCCGCTCCAATGGCTCCCAAATATCATCGTATGGAAAAGGTCGATGCGAAAGTGTACAGGCACCTGAAATCTTAATAGCAACGTTATCAAATTTAGAAAACTCAATTACTTGACCTATGTCAGAAAATGGATCTTCTGGAGGAGGAGGTATAAATGGTTGCTCTAAACCTAAATGATCAATAACTAACTGAGTATTGGGATATGTTTTGGCCAATTCCTTAAAAGCAGAAAGATTACCCGAACAATATACATTAACTGGAATATCAACGTCAGACGCCGCAGAAAACATCTCTCTTATTCCAGTTTCGATACCCTGTATCCCGGAATTTGAAAGCATGAGTCTTGCTCCTACAACCGATGGTATAGATGCCCATTCCAAGAGGTCTTCTCGTATTGTTTCTGATTTAACATTAAATGGTTTTATCAACCCAAATTTATCAGGATGAGCGCGGTGAACTTCCAGAGCATAACTTGCATCATAACCGTACAAACTAAATGGAGACACAAGTAAAGCTCCATCCACACCTACTTCGCCCATCGCTTTAACCATGTCATCTCCCGTAGCCTGAGCTGGGCCCTGCAAAAACCCCTGCCATGGCCTCGATGGGTTATTTGCTTCGTAGGCATGCACTTGAGAGTCAATAATAAAATCTTTTGTCATTTTCGCGCCCGTTTCAACTCCTATGCAGGTTTCGGTGTTAGTCCTTTAAGAAAGCGGTACACAAATTTAATGATCCAACCTGTGAATAGAAGTATATCCAAAAGAAAAAGAATACAAACAATGAGAAAGATGAAAACTAGTCCTACAACAGTCCACAGCAAATTCACATTCACCTCCTATGAGGTTGCTTTATAAATACAGTTGGTAAGAGTATAAGTTATTTAGAATAAAATGCACAAAATCGTAAGATTAATCATAAGAATTAATAATGAAGACAGGCACCCCCTCCTAGTTGTAGGATACAGCTAAATTTAAGGTTAATTAATAATACTTATAGGAGGATTAATGTCAGTAGTAAGGGTTACCACAATAACTTTTGATTCAAATGAAGCAGCTAATATTCTTAAGGAATCATATTTAGAAAATGCACCAAATGATTTTCCAGAAGCAGAACAACTTTTAGGAATTCATGCTGAAGGGAACATGTTTATAGCAGTATCTTTATATGCCGACAATGAGGCGATGGAGAGAGCATCAGCTACAAGAGGAAAAGCTTTGGATTCTATTCAGGGAATTGTCTCAGTAGATACAAAAATTGGCACTGTAGAAATAAATCACACTAATTAACCCTGTCTTTTTAACAGAGTGGTTTTATAACCAATCCTTAAACTCTTCTTTACCGCCACGAACACCCCAGTCGGAATCGATCGTCAGTTCACTCGTTATTCCTCCTCGAACGTTAAACTTCATAACTATTCGGATACGTTTTGGCGAATACGTCTCCATTAAATCATCATAAACAGTATTTATGATTCGCTCATAAGAAATGTGTGTTTCTCTAAATTGATAAAAATATTGTTTTAATGATTTTAATTCCACAACTTTGTCATTCGGATAAAACAAAATATTAGCTGTTGCAAAATCTGGTTGTTCTGATGCACCGATGAACGTAATTTCAGGAGCATGAAGTTTAATTTCATATGCTTCATTAGTTGGGTTTTTTATGCTTTTGAGCATATTAGTTTCACTCCACTTAGCCATTTGTTTTATCCTTTCTATAATGATCTATATTTATAATTTTTTATGAGAAAATCGGTTTACTAATTAAATCAGAGAAACTTCAAATCACTCGAAACACCCGAATTTAAGTTCAAAATTCAATGGTGAGCCGTACTGGAGTCGAACCAGTGACCTCTGAGATGTCAAAGCCCAACTCATACGTCTTCCATACTAGCTCCAAACGGTATGTCTATACATCCTACTTTGACAATCATTTTGACGAATAAATGGTAGGAAAGATGATAGGAAACTTTAAAAGGAGGATAGGGAGCCCAGGGTTGTGGGGTACAGCTATACCGTTATATCAATAACCTTATCTTCTCTACAGGGTAAATTTTTCAATAATTGGGAAATTCTTTAGAATAGATTATTATGTCCAAAGGCCATCTACGACAATCAGTAACCAGATCTCTAATGCATGCAAATCTGATTCAAATAGGAGAAGGTACACCATGAACACTCAAATCACTGATGTCGTTATAGTCGGGGGTGGAATAGTTGGTGTAGCTACGGCTTACCTGCTTGGCAAGGCAGGGATAAACAGTGTCATTATTGAAAAAGATTCCGTAGGAAGTCACGCGTCGGGCTTTGCATACGGACGCTTAGGCCGTGGTGTCCAACCCGGCCCCCATACTGCAATTCAATCGGAGGGATGGAAAATCCACAATGAGTTCGCACGTATTCTGCCGGAGGAAACAGGAGTCGATATTCAGTTCCGCCATCGCTCATCGCTAAGCCTTGCATTCACAGATAACGAAGTCTCGAACTTGCAAGACAACCTAAAGCTACACCAACTGAACGGTGAAGGTAATGCACATTGGGTAGATGCAGAAGGTGCCAAGAATATCGAATCTCGAATAAGCCCTGAAATTATTGGCGGAATATATAGCGAAGAAGGTGCGGATGTTGAGCCTTACCGGCTGATGATAGCACTTGTTCAGGCCTCAGAGAGAGTTGGGGCCACGGTTCGTAATGACCGGGTGATAGGCCTCAAGACAAAAGCCGGCCATGTTGAAGGAGTCCTCCTAGAAAAAGGCATCCTCTCATGTCAAAACGTTGTGCTAGCAATGGGGCCATGGAGTGGAGAAGCTTCTTCATGGATAAATTTACCTCTTGAAGTAAGACCTCTCAAAGGCCAAATCCTGCGCCTCCAGACGGACGAAGAACCGTTCACATGCTCACTCGGATGGGCCGGTAATTATGCCACATCCAAACCTGATGGACTTCTTTGGGCAGGCACTACAGAGGAAGAGGCTGGGTTTGACGATACGCCCACTTCTGATGGTAGGGACAAAATAATGGCATCTTTACTTAAAATGATCCCTTCTGTAACGGAGGCTCGGCTGGCACAACATACAGCTTGCCTACGTCCAGTGTCTTCCGATGGTCTACTGGTTCTTGGTAAAGTTCCAGAGATAGAAGGCGTATATATTGCTACCGGAGCAGGCCGACAGGGTATCGTTATGGGACCAGCTATGGCAAGAGTCATTACCGATTTAATAACTAAAGACTCAACGAGTATCCCCATAGATAAATTCGACCCAAGCAGATTTGCTCAGAGTTTCTAGGAAAAATATCAATTCAATGGTGGGCGGTACTGGAGTCGAACCAGTGACCTCTGCGATGTCAACGCAGCGCTCTGGGCCTCTGAGCTAACCGCCCGCAGCTATACTGAATCAACTGATTATAAAGTTTGTAGTGTTCGGTAACTTTAAGATTCTTCAGGTTTGGAATCAGATTCAGTAACCTCGAATGGATTTTCCATAGATTCCGTAGATGTCATTGCTCCAGCAAGAGAAAACTCTTCTTCCGCTAATGCTTCAACATCACTAGGATCTGGCAATCCTAGCTTCTCTCTACCTTCCTCTGACTGATCCAGTCTTGCCGGTATCAATCTACCGATTATGACATTTTCTTTCAATCCTCGAAGATGATCCACCTGACCGTTCATTGATGATTCTGTAAGAACCCTCGTAGTCTCCTGGAATGAAGCTGCCGCTAGGAAACTTTCCATATTAAGTGAAGCTCGTGTTATACCCAAAAGAACAGGACTTGCGGAAGCTGGCTCGCCTCCCTGAGCTATAATCTCTGAATTAACGTCCTCATATCTACGCCTATCTATTAACTCTCCAGGAAGTAAATCTGTGTCTCCCAAATGATCAATTCTGACCTTATTCAACATTTGTCCACCAATTAACTCAATGTGTTTATCATGGATTTTCACACCTTGGGATCGATAAACGGATTGAACTTCATCGACAAGGTATTGTTGAACAGCTTCTCTTCCTTGAATCCTTAAAATCTGTTGTGGGTTTTTTGGCCCTGAAGTCAAGGCTTGTCCAGCAACTACATTGTCTCCTGTTTGTACGATAACGTTAGCAGTAGCAAGCACTATATATTCCCGTTGTTCTTCATCTTCCCAAGCAATAGTGACTGACTCCGGTTTTGCCTTTGTGCCAACTATTTTTAACTTTCCGGATACTCTAGCAATAACATCTGCTTTTTCTATCGCGGTATTATCAGCATCTGCAGATTTCTTAGTCTTTTTTGGAGTAGCTATAGTTGACCCAATAGCAACTTGTTTGTTATTCCCAATTAATAGTTTTTGATTTGGGCTGATGTCATATTCATCGACATATTCTTCCCTATTCGTGACTCTAACAATCCTTCCATCAGAATCTTCTATTACTTCGACTTCTCCATCAATCTCAGATAGAACCGCTTCACCTTTTGGCGCTCGAGCTTCAAACAATTCTTCGACTCTCGGCAATCCACTGGTAATGTCTGCTCCGGCAATTCCCCCAGTATGGAACGTTCTCATAGTTAGCTGTGTACCTGGTTCACCAATGCTTTGGGCAGCTATAATCCCAACAGCTTCACCTCGCATTACTAATTCCCCGGTTCCTAATTGAATTCCATAACATATCCTACAGATACCAGGTCTCGACTCACAGGTGAGCGGTGACCTTACCAACACCTGACTTATATCAGATTGATTGATTTTTTCGACTGATTTTTCATCCAAAAGTTCTCCACCATCAAGAATAACCTCACCAGTTGCGGGATCTGCAACAGAGCTTGCCGTATATCTAGTTAGCAAACTATCTCCAAAGGCACTAGCTAATGCGGCATCTGGATCTTCTTGTATCCATATTCCTGCTTCAGTACTGCAATCTTCATCCATTATTGTTATTTCTTGAGAAACGTCTATAAGTCTTCTAGTTAGATATCCAGAGTCCGCTGTTCGAAGTGCTGTGTCAGCCAATCCTTTTCTAGCACCATGTGTAGATATAAAATATTCTAAAACAGACAACCCTTCACGGAAATTTGATTTAATAGGCCTGTCAATAATTCTGCCTTTAGGATCCGACATTAGTCCTCTCATACCAGCCATCTGTTTAATCTGAGCTATGTTACCTTTAGCCCCAGATTGTGCCATCCAGTAAATGCCTCCATAATTGCCTAGATTATTTTGTATTACCTTTGTTAACTCATCATTTGCTGCAGTCCAGATTTGTACAGTATTTGTATATCTTTCTTGCTGGGTGATTAAGCCATTTAAATATTGCTGTTCAAGTAAAGCCACTCGTTTATCAGCCTTTTGAATAATTTCAGTTTTATCTTCCGAAAGAGCAATATCACTTATTGCGATTGTAGTACCGGATCTTGAAGCATAATGGAAGCCCAGATCTTTAACAGAATCCAAAAGCTTTGCAGCTTCTTCATTACCAATTTGCGTATAAGCAATTGCTGCTAAGTCTTTCAGACCGGATTTATCCATTGCAAAGTTCCAATAGCCTAATTCATCTGGAATCACATTGTTAATCAATATACGTCCTGCTGTAGTATCAATAAACTTAGTTCCTTCTTCAGGTTCCTGCGTTTCCAAAGTCGAAGCATCTGTACGTACAGTCAATTCGGCAGGCACTCTAACTTTTATCGGAGCCCTTACGTTCAACAATCTCATCTCGAAAGCTAATCTAGCTTCATCCAAGCTGCCATAAGTTGTCCCTGCGCCCATTGCTGAATCATCCGATGAAGTTAAATAGTAACAACCAAGAACGATATCAAGAGTTGGGGCCACCATTGGTTCACCAGAGCTTGGAGACAGCATATTCTTTGTGCTTAACATAAGCTGGTTAGCTTCAATAACCGCCTCTTTCGATAATGGAACATGGACCGCCATCTGATCTCCATCAAAATCAGCGTTGAAGGCTGCGCAGACCAATGGATGCACCCTGATGGCACTTCCCTCAATCAAAACAGGCTTAAACGCCTGAATACCTAACCTGTGAAGAGTTGGAGCTCTATTCAACAATACAGGGCGATCTTTTATAACATTCTCTAATATATCCCATACCTCGGGCCTAACTCTTTCAGCCATGCGTTTCGCACTTTTAATATTGTGCGCATAACCTTTAACAACAAGCTGATTCATTACAAATGGCTTGAACAATTCCAACGCCATCTTTCTTGGAATACCACACTCATGAAGCTTTAGAGTCGGTCCAACTATGATCACAGACCTACCACTATAATCTACTCTTTTACCCAAAAGGTTCTGTCGAAATCTGCCTTGTTTACCTCTCAAAAGGTCAGAGAGACTCTTTAACTTGTGATTGTGACTTCCAGATACGGCTCGGCCACGTCTACCATTATCAACTAAGGCATCGACTGCTTCCTGTAACATCCGTTTTTCATTTCTTATAATGATTTCAGGCGCCTGTAGCTCTATAAGTCTTTTTAAACGGTTGTTTCGGTTTATAACTCTGCGGTACAAATCGTTCAAATCGCTGGTTGCAAATCTACCACCATCTAACTGAACCATTGGCCTTAACTCAGGAGGCAAAACCGGTAAAACTGACCAAATCATCCATTCAGGATTATTGCCACTTTTCCGGAATGCTTCAACAATTCGTAAGCTTTTAATCAGCTTTTTTCGCCTCTGGCCAGAAGTGCTCCGTATATCTATTTGAAGTAAATCTCTTTTTGCATCAAGATCTAAGGATCCTAAAACTTCTAATATTGATTCTGCGCCCATCCCTGCTTTGAACATTTCTCCATGCTTAAAGCGTAAATCGCGGTATTTACTCTCAGTCAATAATTGACCTACACTGAGATCTTCTAACTCATCGATGTTGTCCGAGGTTTCCAGTTGGGAATCTAGCTTGTCTTTCTCCAACTGAGTATAGATCTCTAACAATTCAGGCGACATATTATCCTGCGGATTAAGTTCGTCAGATTCCTTAGTTTTTTCATCTTCAACTTTAGACTCTGCATCAGCTTTTTCAGCAGATACTGTATTTTCCGAAGAGTCACCAGAAATCGATAATTGTTCAATTTTAGCTTTTGCAACCTCATCTAGTTGTAATAGCGTCTCTTCTAGTTGCACTTTTGCAGCGTCTACTTTAGATTGACGGATATCTTCATTAACTTCCATAACAAGGTATTGAGCAAAATAAAGTACTCTTTCCAGGTTTCTAGGGCTAATATCTAACAACAAGCCTAATCTGCTAGGTGTGGCTTTTGAGAACCATATATGCGCTACAGGTGCTGCGAGGCCAATATGACCCATGCGCTCTCTTCTCACTTTAGATCTGGCCACTTCAACACCACATCGGTCGCATATTACTCCCTTATATCTAATCTTTTTATATTTGCCACAGTAACACTCCCAATCTTTGGTTGGGCCAAATATTCGTTCACAGAACAGGCCGTCCTTCTCAGGCCTAAGAGTCCTATAGTTAATTGTCTCTGGCTTAGAAACCTCTCCATAAGACCAAGTCCTAATCTGCTCAGGAGATGCTATAGCTATACGTATAGCATTAAACTCGTTCTGGGATTGTTGCGCCATGGCCATAACCTATATCTCCTCACCTAAGTTCATTATTTTTGTAACGTCTGTGTAATTAAATTTACTTATAAGTTTAATTACGACTTTATTCTTCTTTAGTACTCTCATCCGCATCTTCTTTAGTATCCTCAGATTTATCTTCAGTCTGTTCAACTTCTGATTCAGTCGATTCAGAATTATCTGTTTGGGCCTGTGTCTCAGTTGACTCAAGTTCAGCTGTAACTTGCCCAGGCTCATCTGTTTCTATTTCTGGAAGTGACTCAGTCATTGATTCCAAAGCTAAATTAAAATCATCTATTGAAAATTCACTATCATCGAGCTGGATATCCCCACTATCTTCCCTTAATAATTCAACTGACAGCCCTAGGCTTTGTAATTCTTTCAGCAAAACATGAAATGATTCAGGGATACCGGGCTGAATTACGTCCTCGCCTTTTACGATTGATTCATAGGTTTTCACCCGTCCAACAACATCATCCGATTTAACAGTCAACATTTCCTGCAAATTGAAAGCTGCACTGTATGCTTCCAAGGCCCATACTTCCATTTCCCCAAACCTCTGACCTCCAAACTGAGCTTTACCTCCAAGCGGCTGCTGAGTAATCAATGAGTATGGTCCGGTTGATCTAGCATGAATCTTGTCTTCTATTAGGTGTATAAGCTTCATCATGTATATATAGCCGGTTGTGACCGGTTGATCAAAAGGCTCTCCTGTCAACCCGTCGTATAAAATTGATTTACCCATAGTTGGCGCTGCCATTTGCTTTTCACGACTTAGTTTTAAGACCTCAGCGTCTATTTCTTTAGTCGACATCTCTGTCACATCAATATCTGCTTCTTCAGCCATCCATAGTTCTAAGCATGCTTTCTTGGCTTCACCAGGAACTGCATTTTCACCGATTGCAGAACCAAACACTTCAGCAAAACCATAACCCTTTTCATCTAGCCAATTTGATAGATGATCAACGTCTACTTTCTTTGATAATTGTCCATCTGATGTATCATATTTCACTGATCCTGATCGCGTACTTAGCCATGCTTGAGCAAGTGCGTCCTCCACGGAAGTATCGAGTGCACCTTCGAATACAGGCGTGACTGCTTTAAACCCTAGGGCATTAGCTGCCCATCCTAAATGAGTCTCCATTACTTGCCCCAAATTCATTCGTGACGGAACACCAATTGGGTTAAGAATAATGTCGACCGGAGTACCATCCGGTAAAAACGGCATGTCTGACTCGGGCAATATGCGTGCCACCACGCCTTTGTTACCATGGCGTCCTGCCATTTTGTCACCCTCAGATATTTTCCGAGTTTGAGCAATCCATAATCGCACTAATTTGTTTACTCCAGGCGGTAAATCGTCGCCGTTGGCTCGGCTTAAAACACGAACATCTATTACCTTCCCGCGTTGTCCATGAGGCACCCTTAAAGAAGTGTCCTTAACGTCTCGTGCTTTTTCTCCAAATATTGCTCTAAGCAGTTTCTCTTCAGCGCTTAATTCAGTTTCACCTTTAGGGGTAATCTTCCCTACCAAAATATCGCCAGGACCAATCTCAGCTCCTATGCGTATAACCCCATCTTCATCCAAATCCCGCAAACTATCTTCACCCACATTAGGAATGTCATGCGTAATCTCTTCCGCACCTAATTTCGTATCACGGGCTTCACATTCGTGTTTCTCTATGTGAATTGAAGTGAACCGGTCATCTTTAACCAATCTTTCGCTCAATATAATTGCATCTTCAAAGTTGTATCCTTCCCAACTCATGAAAGCAACTAAGACATTCTGCCCTAACGCTAATTCCCCTCCACCAGTAGAAGAGCTGTCACACAATATATCTCCTGCTCTAACATAATCACCCCGATCTACTATAGGTCGTTGATTGATACAAGTTCCTTGGTTTGATCGCAGGAATTTTCTTAATTTAAAACTGTTTTCGGTGCCTTCCGAATCAACTATAGTAATGCGATCTGCAGTAGACTCTACAACCAAGCCATCAATTGGTGAAACCAACAATTGCCCACTATCTTTCGCGACTCTACCTTCCATTCCTGTGGAAACAAGAGGTGGTTGAGGTTTAACCAATGGCACAGCTTGTCGCTGCATGTTAGATCCCATTAATGCTCGGTTTGCATCATCATGCTCTAGGAATGGGATAAGTGACGTTGACACACTAACCAATTGAACTGGAGAGACATCCATAAACCCAACATCTTCTGGAGGCTCCATTCCCACACCTTCACCCAACCTTATTTCGACACGATCATCAATAAATTGTCCATTGTGATCTATAGGTGAGCTAGCCTGAGCAATTCGAACAGTCTCTTCTTCATCTGCTGACAAATATCTTATGTCTGTATCATCTAAAGAAACGTACGGCTTTACCTTCAACTCAAAATCTTTGAGTGCCTGAATACGCTTAATCACTCTCTTGCTTACTACATTACCGGATCTGAGTATCGTTTTGCCATCGCTACCAATAATGTCTTGAAATGTTTGCCTTCCAAGCAATGAGACATCTTTATTTGAAATCACTTTCTTAACTACCCTGTATGGTGTCTCGATGAACCCGAATTCATTTGTACGTGCATATGTTGCTAACGAACCTAGCAATCCTATATTTGGTCCCTCTGGGGTTTCAATCGGGCATATTCTGCCATAATGTGAATGGTGCACGTCTCTGACATCAAACCCCGCTCTCTCCCTTGATAATCCGCCAGGGCCAAGAGCAGATAATCGGCGCTTATGAGTTAATTCGGCCAAAGGATTAGTTTGATCCATAAAT
>MDSV01130071.1_pt1 | contig 14461 bp, 18 predicted proteins | sample 810851 | NCBI WGS metagenome assembly MDSV01 (sample SAMN05326640, study PRJNA326480) | marine metagenome | isolation source: seawater | place: Atlantic Ocean: North East | collected 2012 | reverse complement strand
CCTTTCTTAGAGCCGCACTGTTCATACCCATATAACGCAAGCATTTCAGTGTTGGATCACAAATTATTAAAAAAAAGTTCTCTTTGTGATCCAAACTTTAACAAAAGCCGTAATTCAGAGATACCTATTTATAAAAGACGGGAATCTAATGAAAGCGAATCGTGTATTAAGGTCGGCTTCCCAGCTATCCAGTGCCGAATATATAGCTGACCGAGTTAAAATCGCTTACCAATCGCTGGGAAGTGACGATATTCCTGAGCTTGAGTCCCTTTATACTGAAGATGTGCACTTCGAGGATCCTGCGCGAGCATTACAGGGGCGGAGGTCCTTGATGGATCACTTTGCCTCTCTATTTGAAAACCTGGAGAGCTGCAGCTTCAAATTTCACCAGGTTCTGATTAATGAAACAGATATCTCCATGTCTTGGACCATGTTTGTTGCGCATCCGAAGTTAAGAAATGGGGCAACAATTCGGGTAGAAGGCTGCAGCTTGTTCAGGACCCGGCACGGCCGAATTTATTATCACCGAGACTATTACGACTTAGGCGAGATGGTATACGAGCAATTACCAGCTATTGGACTCTTCATCAAAAAAATTAGGCAACGGTTAGGGCGATGAACATCCTAATTACCGGGAGCACTTCCGGTATTGGTCTACAACTGGCTCGAGATTACCTTGCCAGGGGAAATACCGTCTTCTGTTGCGGTCGAAATACAGCCTCTCTGACAAGCCTGATCCGCGACTTCCCTGATTTTGCTCAAATTCTTTGCTTCGATACCGCAGATCGAATTGATTGTTCCGAGCGATTGGAAAAGCTTCCAGCTCTAGATTTGGTCATATTAAACGCTGGGACTTGCGAGTACATCAATGCCGCAAACTTTGATTCTGAATTATATGAACGTGTGGTCAAAACTAATTTGATCGGAACCGCAAACTGTCTCGAATTTCTAATCCCGAAACTTAAGCCAGGCGGATCTTTGGCTATCATGGGCAGCAGTTCCTGTTATCTACCCCTGCCGCGAGCTGAAGCCTATGGAGCCTCAAAAGCGGCTATTGAATATTTGTCTAAGACTCTTTCAATAAGTTTGAAACCTAGCGGTATTAATGTCAGTCACATTGCGCCGGGATTCGTCGAGACCCCATTGACTGCGCTTAATAACTTTCCTATGCCTATGAGTGTGTCGGTCGAGTTTGCATCAAAAAAAATTCGCTCTGGACTAAGCAAGAAAAAATCTGAAATTCATTTTCCCATTTCTTTTACATGGATTCTGAAAGCCATTCGTTTGTGTCCTTTTGGAGTACAAAAACTCCTGATTGAGAAGCTATTCCGATCTTCCGGTCCAACACTGAATTTGGGGTAGGTATCGATGGGCGCCATGAAAATAGCAATTGTCGGGAGTGGGATTTCCGGCCTGACGTCGGCCTATTTAATAAGTAAAAAGCATGATGTGACTATTTTTGAAGGCAATGACTATGTCGGCGGTCATACTCACACCGTGCCGGTGACGTTGGACGATAAGAACTTTCAAGTAGACACAGGCTTTATCGTTTGTAACGATCGGAACTATCCGAACTTTTTAAAACTTATGCGACAGCTAAATGTAGACATTCAGCCGACTGAAATGAGTTTTAGTGTGCGAAACAACGCACTCGGTCTTGAGTATAATGGCCACAATCTCAATACTCTATTTTCACAACGCAAGAATTTCCTTCGCCCTTCTTTTTATAGCCTTGTCAACCAAATACTCAGATTCAACAAAGTCAGTAAAATCGCGATCGAAGGTGGACTAATTGGTGATACTACATTGGATGACTTTGTGGCTGAACATAATTTCAGCGATGTATTCAAAGACAACTATTTGCTTCCAATGGTGGCGGCTATCTGGTCGTGTAGTGTCGATCAAGCTGGAAACTTTCCTCTTAGTTTTTTTCTGAATTTTTTCCTTAACCACGGTTTGCTAGATATCAAGAATCGACCGCAATGGTATGTCCTTAAAAACGGTTCGAGTAGTTATGTAGAACCTATGACCACTGATTTTTCTATGCAGATTAAGTTAAAAACTCCTGTTCAATCAGTGAGGCGCACTCAAACAAAAATTCAGTTGAAAACTAGGGAAGGTATGGAAGAATTTGATGAAGTTATAATGGCTTGTCACAGTGATCAGGCGCTCAGTTTATTGCAGCAACCAACTGATAGTGAGGAGGCAATCCTTGGGGCAATGAAGTATCAGAAGAATGACGTAATACTCCATAGTGATGAGAAAATTATGCCTCGTAAATCGTTGTCTTGGGCAAGTTGGAATTTTCTAGCAGGGGAACATGAGTCCAAAGAGCCGCCTCTCGTGACCTACTGTATGAATATATTGCAGGGAATTAACAGTCAAAGGTCCTTCTTGGTTTCATTGAATGCAAGGCACAAGATTAACCCACAGAAAATTCTCCAAGAATTCAGTTATGATCACCCTGTATTTTCTAAACTATCCATGGAAGCGCAGCATCGCAGGCATGAAATTTGTGGCACCGATCGGATTCATTATTGCGGCGCCTATTGGTATAGCGGTTTTCATGAAGATGGCGTGCGAAGTGCTCTGGATGTGTGCAAACGATTTGGGTTAGGGCTTTAGAATTCTGTGAAAGTTGAATCATCAACTCCGGCTAGTTTTGAAAGTGCGATCTATAAAGGTGTAGTACGGCATCGTCGTTTCACGCCACGAAAACACGAATTCAACTATCCGATATTCATGTTGCTGCTAAAAGCCGATGAGATTCCTCGCGTAATGCAAAAGTTCTGGCAACTTGGTACCAACGCATTGCGATGGGCGCGGTTTAGTAAGAGAGATTATATCGGAGGCAAGAGTGAAGATTTCAGCCGGGCTGTTAAATCTAAGATTGCAGAGAAACTCGGCATAAAAGTGAAAGAAGTAAATGGAGACGTTTATTTCCTTGGCCACTTGCGTTACTTCGGACTCTACTTTAGCCCCTTAAATCTATACTACTTAAAGCAAAGTGAAGAATTCACATACATGCTGGCTGAAGTTAGTAATACTCCTTGGAATGAGAAGCACTACTATCTAGTTGACCTGAAGCAGGCCCAGCAGCATGCAAAGGAATTTCATGTGTCTCCATTTATACCGATGGGACAAGACTACAAATGGCGGGTCGTTCCCCCCTCGTCAGATCAGGAGCGGTGTTTAGTGCACATCGATGTATTAGGTAAAGGTGAAAGCCAGGATAAAATTTTTGAGGCAACGTTAAGCCTTAGTCGAGTGACACTGAACCAAAAACATTTGATGCACGCACTAGCGAAAACTCCAATTCAAACGTTCAGCATACTGACTGGAATTTATTGGCAGGCCTTGAAATTATTTATAAAGCGAGTTCCTCTTCATAAGCATCCAAACAAAAAGATAGAAAAAATCAAGAAGGGCATTGTATGAATCAAAAACAATGGACAATTAGCTCGAGCAGGGCGAAAAATCTCAACGGAAAGTCTGAAAGATCAGGTGACTTTTTGCGCAGGATGTTTGTAAGAATACTTCTTGGTGCGCAACATGGCCATTTTCTATTGAAAGAAAATGGTAGTGTGATTGCAGAAGTTGGAGATAGAAATGACTGCTTAAAAGCAGAAGTTGATGTCCTTGATTCTAGAAGTTATGCAAGGGCTCTGCTGGGGGGCAATACCGCTGCCGGTGAGGCTTTTGTGGATGGTTGGTGGACTTCACCTGATATCACGCAAGTGACTCGGTTTTTTTCACGCAACCTCGAAATGATGGATCGATGGGATAAGAAATTTGGGTGGCTTTTAAAGCCTTTTAGTTACCTGCGTTTATTGCGGCGCAACAATACGACGAGCCAGGCTAAAAAAAATATTCTCGCACACTATGATTTAGGAAATGTTCTGTACCAGTCTTTCCTAGATGATCGAATGCAGTACTCTTCGGCTATTTTTCAAAGCCCGACTGAAGGCTTGGCTCAAGCCCAAGTTAACAAGTTAGTGCGCCTTTGTGAAAAACTTGAACTTTCAGCCGAAGATCACTTGCTTGAGGTTGGCTCGGGTTGGGGTGGGTTGGCTATCTTTGCAGCGAAAAACTACGGTTGCAGGGTCACCACCACCACAATCTCTGAAAAACAATATAGTTTTGCTAAAGCGGCGATTAAGGTAGAGGGCTTAGAAGATAGAATTGAATTGCTAAAGAAGGATTATCGTTTGCTAGAAGGACGTTATGACAAAATAGTATCTGTAGAAATGATAGAGGCGGTTGGCCGCAAATTTCTACCTGAATATTTTGAGAAACTAAATGATCTCATGAAACCTAACGGTTTGCTTATGTTGCAAGCTATTACCATTGCAGACCAACGATTCGACTCTTATAGAAAAAATGAGGACTTTATCCAGAAGCACATCTTTCCTGGTGGTTTTCTCCCATCTATGAATTTAATATCAGAATTGATTTCTGAAAAGACTGAATTTGTAACTCGAGATCTAAAAGATATCGGACTTGACTATGCTTGTACTCTTGATCATTGGCGTAAGGCATTTCTCGAGAATCAAAATGAATTGCAATCACTGGGCTACGATCAAAGGTTCAAGAATCTTTGGCTCTATTATCTAGGCTATTGTGAAGGAGGTTTTCTGGAGCGCCGCATTAGCGCAAATCAACTACTTTTTAGTAAATCGTCACGTTTTTAGTGCTTTCATACAATGAGCATAATTAAGAGGCTCTTAATAAGTAAGCCATTTAACTTTATGGCGAACAATCTGATTTGGGTCGGGTGCGTGATTGGCCGCGAAGAATATGTGTGGATTGTTGCTCCATTAGTAATCATCTACATTTTCATTTTGGTAGTAAATAGCAGTATAAGGATAGAGCAAGTTTTTATTCCTGCATTCATTGGAATTACAATTGACTCGCTTCTCACTTTGGTAGGCGTATATCAGTTCGCTAACGCAAATATTCTGCCTCCTCTTTGGTTATTAATCTTATGGATAGCGTTTGCATCTAGCCTGACCAGTTCTTTGAGCTTTCTTGGACGCAGGAAAATAGCTGCATCAATCTTTGGAGCGGTCGGTGTTCCGATAAACTATCTTGCAGGAGCAGGTTTAGATGCTGTTAGTTTCGGTCATTCGTATTTTATAACAGCTATTGGCCTCTGTGCCTTATGGGCGGCGTGCTTACCTTTACTTTTTTATGCGACTCAGGTTCAAGTAGCTAAAATTAGAGGCTCGCTTTGGGATAAGTGGTCAAAAACAAAGAGTACCAATTATTAAAGTGCCCCTCTAATTAGACTAATTTAAATCTAATCAGTTATTGTGGCCAAGAATATTTCTGCAACTTGAGTTGTTTGCTTTCTGAATTCTGTTGTTGTTTTTGCTTTCTTTTTTATACCGCCGAGCGCGGTGATTAACAGTTCAACAAATGATTTCGGTGTAAGTGGCGTATCCTGAAAATTTGCTTCTCCGCATTTTTCAGCTTCCTTTAGCGTATTAGAAAAAGCCGTAACAAGTTTTGAAAACCCTTTCGTTAGAACATCTGCTGCAAGGCTTTGACTAGTGTCCATAAGCTCTGCTCCGTGGGGTGAGCTTGAAACAGGCTCATAGAAAGCTTTTTCAAATGCCAATAATGCATCAATAAAACGCGTGTTCAGAGTCGCCTCAACAGATAAGGCAGATTTAGCCTTCTCTATTGAGATATCAAGCCGATTGGCTACCAGCTCATAGAACAAGTTTTCCTTATTATCAAATATCAAATAGAGGGCTGGGCGGGAAATATCGGCGGCTTGAGCAATATCGTTCATCGTTGTGCGTTTATAACCATACTGTGCAAACACCTCGGCAGCGGCCTCAAAGACAATGTTTTTTTTAGCTTTTGCTCGCACAGTAGTTTGTTTAGATGTTGGCATTTGTAAAAAATTTGGTCTCGAGTAGATTGTTTTTCTGGATAAAGTTTATTTGGTATTATATCATTACATTCTGACAAAATAAACTTAAAATGTCAGATTATTTGATCCATTGTAAACTATGTAGCGAAATTTTTTCTGTAAACGCTTTGACTAGCAACTCGCGACTGATGTTCCTAAAAAAGCCTTTGAAAAATTCGATCTGAATTGATTGTTGGAGAATGTGATGAGTACTTCTTTCTGGGTAAATGGCATCAGGCAAACGGTGGATGTGGATCCGTCTAAGCCGTTGCTATGGGTTCTGCGTGAAGAATTGGCGCTTACGGGAACAAAATTTGGTTGTGGCATTGCTCAATGCGGTGCCTGTACTGTCCAGGTTAATGGTCAGGCAGTGCGCTCTTGCGTAACGCCAATTTCTAGTATTGAAGGCAGTCAAGTGGCAACAATTGAAGGTCTAGGCTCAGATTCAGGTGATTTACACCCGTTGCAACAGGCTTGGATTCAGCATCAGGTTCCACAATGTGGCTATTGTCAATCTGGGCAGCTGATGTCAGCCTCGGCGTTACTCGACAGTAACCCAAACCCAACAGATGCAGAAATTGATGCGGCCATGCAAGGCAACATATGCCGATGCGGCATGTATGGGCGTATTCGCAAAGCAATCAAGTCAGTCGACGTTGCTGCATCCTCAGAAGATAAATTGTTTTACAACGTAGCGGGGGTTGATCATGGGTAAGTGGACCAGGCGTGCATTTATAACAACCGGTCTAGTTGCCGGTGGTGGAGTTGTAGTTGGTATTTCCATGCGACCCGGCAATCAGGTTAAAGAACTTGCTGGAAAAGTAGGAAACGAGGGCGGTCAGTTAATTCACTCCTATGTCAAGATCGACAGCGAGAATGTAATCACTGCAATTATTCCTCATTCTGAAATGGGCCAAGGAGTGCAAACCTCTCTGAGCCAAATGCTTGCGGAAGAACTGGATGCAGATTGGGATCGGTTGCGTATGGAAGAAGCGCCTGCCATAGGTGAATATTCTACCTATTCTGCAGGGCGGGGCTATCTTCTTGCCGGCATAGACTTTCCAGAAATTTTAATACCAACGGTTGATGGTGCAATGATGCGGGTTGCTGATTCGCTCAATATGCAAATCACCGGTGGCAGCATGAGTATTCGCACGACAGGAGCCATGGCGATGCGTATTGCGGGCGCAGCGACTAGAGAAATGTTGCAACAAGCCGCGGCAAAATCATGGGGCGTGCCGGTAAATGAAATAGTTACTGAAGATAGTCATCTCTTTCATGCGGCAACTAGCCGAAGAGAACCGTATGCTAGTTTTGCGTCAACAATTGCAGAAATGACTCCTTCACAAACACCTTCTTTTAAAGATCCATCAGAGTACAAAATTGTAGGCACTCATAAGCCACGACGAGATATTCCGGCAAAAGTGGATGGTTCGTTAAAGTTTGCATTGGATGTTCGTCTACCAGGTATGCTTTTCGCTTCGGTTGTTCGCTCGCCGGTGTCAGGAGGCAGCATCGTGAATGTTAATGATAGTGCAGCCCGAGCAATAGAGGGTGTTGTGGATGTCATCGTGATTCCTGAATCTTCAGTAGATAGTATGCTAGGAGCCACGATATCTGGGGAGGCTGTGGCAGTTGTAGCCGATAGTTATTGGACAGCTAACCGAGCCCTGCAGGAACTCAGTGTCCAGTGGAGCGAAACCGGATTCGAGTCTGTTTCTAGCGACGACATCTTTGCCCAATTTGATCGCGATATTTCTTCAAGAAGAGATCGTCAGACAGATCGCCTTGAAGGCGAAGCTGATTCAGTATTCTCGACTGCAGCTAAGGTTATCGATGCTGACTACCATGTCCCTTATCTTGCTCACACCTGCATGGAGCCATTAAACGCGACTGCAGATGTGCGCAACGGTCGCGCCGAAGTTTGGGTTGGTTGTCAAAATCCGTTGGGATTCCGTCGTGATGTTGCCAATGTTCTGGGCTTGGATGAAGAGAATGTCATGCTTCATAATCATGCTATGGGTGGAGGGTTTGGACGCAAGTCACGACCTGACTACGCAATTCAGGCAGCACAGCTGGCGCAAGCAATGGGCAGACCTGTGCAGTTAATCTGGTCACGTGAGGAAGATGTACGCCAGGATTTCTACCGTCCTGCGGTGCAGAGTCGCTTTCGTGCAGCTTTCGATGCGGATAATAAACTTGTTGCTTGGAAGAACACTTATACAAATAAGAATGAGCCAATCGAAGCTCCTTTAATTCCCTATGCTGTTCCAGCTCAAGACATAGGTTTTGTGAGTAGTCCTACGCATGTGCCATTTGGTGCATGGCGGAGTGTGGATCATTCACAGCATGGTTTCTTCACTGAATCGTTTATTGACGAGGCCGCCAATGCCGCTGGTAAAGATCCTTTTGAATTTCGTGCTGACTTACTTAATGACAGTCCGCGGCACTTAGTTGTGTTGACAAAAGCTGCAGAGGAAGCGGAGTGGAGTAAACCTCTGCCCGCGGGTCGCGGTCGGGGAATCTCTCTGCAGGAATCGTTCGGCTCGATCGTTGCGCAAGTTGTGGAGGTGTCGATTATTAATGGTGAAGTTTTCGTAAATCGAGTTGTCGCCGCAATAGACCCGGGCTTAGCTGTTGCGCCAGATGGAATAGCAGCTCAAGTCGAGTCTGGCATAATCTACGGACTATCAGCCGCACTGCATGGTGAAATCACGATTGAAAATGGTGCCGTAGCCCAAAGCAATTTTGATGATTATCAAACGTTAAGAATGAACGAGGCTCCGGTTATCGAAACTCACGTTATTAATAGTGGACATGATATTGGTGGCGCCGGCGAACCTGGAACCCCTGGTATTGCGCCAGCACTGGCTAATGCTGTTTTTGATGCGACTGGAATACGTGTACGTCAGCTTCCACTGAAAAACTTTGATCTCGATTTTCAGGTTAAAGAAACAGGTGTGGCTAGTTAATCATCGTAATAGAATTGGGTCTGGGTAAAATTTAGTTTTTGCTTTGGCCCATTTTCTTTTTTGAGGAAACAAGCTTTTAAAGCATTCTCTATTCTCTAATAGAAACTAGAGAATTTCTAATGGCTGCCTTAAGTAATTAAGAATTTTTCTATTGTCCTTACTAGTGATCGCCTCGACCCATGAGTAGCAATCTGGAATTATTGTTCTTCCATCTTTCCCGTCAGCACACAGGCGTTGTTTTGAAAAAAGCGATCTGGTGGAATGCCTCGCATAACTGTCATGGCATCACCCCAGCTATCAACAGAAAAATTCCCATTGTTACCTAGGGGACTGCCCACAGACTGTTCGTAGAGAGCGCCGCAGTCTTTATAATCATAGGCACTAAAACACCCAGATAGTGAAAATAGAATGATTGGGAGGAGAGCTTTCATTTTTTTTCCAGTACCAATTGTGATCTCAATTAACATAACTTCTTAGAAAGTATTTACTCATTAATTTCTTCGGTACTAATCTATGAGCCGGTAGCCTGAAGGAGTGTATTCAATAGAGCTAGGAAAATCCAGCTCTTCGATTTTGGAGTGGCCCACAAAGACGGCATCTTCTGTTGATCTGCTGGCTCCATAACTCCTCATAAATCTACTCTCAGTTTCGCGATCTGGTATCTGATCAGTTAAAGCCATGCGAACTATTTTGGCAACCTCTTCAGGGTTGTCGCGTTGGGGGTAATGGCCTGCTGTTGGCAAAACCCAATAGCTACTCTCGACCTCTCGATCGTTCAAATAGGTGTCCCAGACGTAATTTGGTATTCGAATTGGATTAACGCCATCTGCCAGCCCCCAAAGATAAGCCACTGGTACTGGGCTGCGAGGTAAGTTTTCCAACCAGCGCACTTCATTTGCCTGACGTTCTAACAAGTAGCGTCCAACGTAGAGTAAGGAAATATTGCCCTCATTGAAGGCGAAGATATCGGAGTAGGCTAGTGCCTCTGGTTCGCCTTCAGTGACTCGTGGCAGTTCCGAACGCGCTGCTATCATGCGCTCGCCGGCTTCGGCGTCGAGCAGAGCTAATTGAAAAGGGACTAAATTGGCCAGTGGGAGATACATGCCACTGTTTGATAAAAAATGATAATTGACCTTATAGCCAGGGCTAGGGTTATTCAAGTAATTACCGAGGAAAGCCAGGCCGATGCTTACACCACGATCGTGGGTGAAGAGCGCGAAGTCTTCGAATTCCAGGACTTCGCGCACGAAATGATCCACGATCTCTGCATTTTCTGCGAGCATATAATTGTAGCCGTCAAGCGGTTTATCTGAGAATCCGGAACCAGGAAAATCCAGCGCGACGATATGATATTCGTCTTCAAGAAAGGGAATCATCTTGTAGTAATCGAAACTGGAATTCGGGAAGCCATGGATCAACACGAGTTTTGGATTGGATTCATCACCCCAGGTTCTATAGAAAATATTTACTTTCGCAGCATTATTATCAGCTGTCGTTGATGTCCATTCGAAATAGTCTCCACCTCGGTACCAGTCCCGAGCTAGGTCTGAATAGAACACAAAGTCATCATCTTGTGCCTGTGAGATTTGCGCGCTGATTAGCAGCAGATAGAGAAATGAGAAGAGCAGAGAAACTTTTTTCCATGACGTCATGATCGGCACCTAGTGTTCTGAGTAATGGTTTGCCTTTGCTAAGGATTGTAGCGAATAGCTTCAGTATACGGTATGTTTACCAAGAGTATTGTTACTAAAAGTTTCACATTCGTATATGCTTTAATCGTTACTCTTAGCTAATTGGAATTAGCGACTTCCACCTAATGGTATTTCTGTGTTGGTCCGTTTCCAAACAAGTTCTTCTAAGTTTTTACTTCTTTCTGGTAGCGCCCTGTGCGCCACTATTTGGTGATGGCATTAGTGGACGTTTAAGTTATTTACTTAATGATCAAAGCTATAACGGAAGAGCGAAAATTAAATTGAATGATTGGATAAGTATATTTAGATTTTACTGATTATTATGCTTATTAATTGACTATAGAATTTAAACATACTCGTTTTAAGGAATAATAAAGGGGAATTAATGCAAAATATATTGATAAAGGTATTAGCAACTACGTCAATTCTTTTCGGATTTGGCTCACTTATCTATTCACAATCAGCAATGCCACCGGGCAGATATATCGCTAATGACGAAACAGCCGGCGCTTTGGCAAATTCCTTGGCAGAAAGGCCCAGTTTTGGTGTTAGCCGTATCGACAACGGCGATGACTTTGACATTAACTTGATTAGTCGCACGACAGGTGCTGGAGCGATAGTTCATCCCGATGCCACTGAATACCATTATATCACTGAGGGTGCAGGCGTGCTTGTGACAGGTGGCGTTTCTGTGAGGCCTGCTGATGGCGGGTCGGCTAATATTGAAGGCGGTCTCGCGCAGCGAGTAGCGGTCGGGGACATGGTCGTTATCCCACAAGGTACGCCCCATCAATACACTTCGGTTGAGGGCGCCGTAACTTATTTGGAAGTACGCTTCCACACGGAGAAGTACTCTGGTGGCAACTAATAACGTCGTTGTCTGCAAATAGAATATCAATTTATCGAGGCCAGAGTATTCCGAGCCGAAAGACCGCTGGCAAGATCAATTAAATCTGACCCTTTTGCTAAATCACTTAGTGAAGTGAAACGCTCAATTTGAAAATGTGTTTTCGCATGTGTCCAGCAATTGCCTAATTTAAGTCGGTCGAAGGATTAGGAAGAAGCAATATAGACTTTGCTGTATGTCGACATAGGTTGACTTAGACAATAGCTAGCACGGCGATGATTAAGTTACGATCACGCAATTCGATCTGCTCCAAACTGGACTATTTTTTCTACTAAGACAAACCTTGGCAATCCAAAAAAATAAATCTGGCGTATTACATCCTCGTATATCGGGGAAAATATGTTGTCTAATCAGCGATTAATTTCGAGCCTCGCATTCTTCGGATTGCTTCCATTTTTCGGTGCCACATTCCTGACGATGGCTGGCATGTTACCGTTAATGATGGACCCAAAAAAAATATTCGTGGGATATAGTGTGGTCATTCTAGCTTTTTTAAGTGGTTCACTTTGGGGGCAGGTGCTTGATCTAGCGGATTCCATTCCCAGCAAAGTTATACTGGGGGCTAGCAATCTTATCGCTTTGTTGGGATGGGCTAGTCTTGGGCTTTCAAATTATTCCCTTGTAATCGCCACACTGGGTTTGGGTTATATCTTAATTCTTAGTTTAGAGTATTCGTTTGCAAGCTTGTTGTTTGGTGATGTTAGCCATACATATTTTAAACTCCGATTTAAGTTAACAAGCATTGTATTGGTAACTCACGTGCTTATGGTCGCGTTCAGCATATGAAAAATCTCAATTTCCCACTAACCCTGTTTTTCGATAGTTACTGTCCCTTGTGTGTCGCTGAAATGAATCAATTAGAGGCATTAGATATAAAAGGGAGCTTGCGCTTCGAGGACATACATGCGGAAGATTTTGTTAACCGTTTCCCGCACATAGATCGGAAAGCTGCTGACGAAAAATTGCATGCAGAGTATTCGGACGGGCTATTGATTTTTGGATTAGATGTAACCTGTCAAGCTTGGAGCGCTGTTGGTAAAAAACGTTGGTTAGTAGTGTTGCGATGGCCTGTAATCCGCTGGTTTGCGAATATGGCCTATTGGGTGTTTGCAAGAAATCGTTATTTTCTTTCGTATTTATTTACCGGCGTTCGCCGTTGTGAACGCTGCTCAATATCGCGTTCCAGCGACTCGCACTTGCAACAATGAGTGAGGCTAGGTTTTCATCAGTTCTAGTCATTGGTGCCAATAGTGCGATTGCTAGTGCCTTAGTATCGAAATTATTGGAGAAAAACCCAAATACCAAATTGGTGGCTATTAGTCGATCAGCGGAGCCCTCGGGCACTAGTGGCCACGAAAGCCAAATTCGCTGGATCCAGTCAGACTATTCTGAGCAGTCGATGTCTAGCATTTGCGCCATCCTTGGTTCCAGGGAAGAAAAATTTGATCGTGTGTTTATCTGCAATGGAATCTTGCATGAGGGAGAGATAGGTCCCGAAAAGCGCTTGCAGGAGGTTAACGTTTCCTCACTAAATAAAATATTCCATGTAAATGCCTTTATACCTATTTTGTGGTTAAAGCACCTAGTCCCCATCATAGAAAAGGACCTACCATCGGTGGTGACTGTCTTTAGCGCTCGAGTCGGAAGCATTGATGACAATCAGCGAGGAGGCTGGTACGGATACCGTTCTTCAAAGGCTGCAATGAACATGCTGCTCAAAACTGCGGCAATAGAGTACAGGCGGTTCTCTGACAATATAAAATTTTTAGCCTTTCATCCGGGCACTACCGATACCCCGTTATCAAAGCCTTTTCAAAAAACTGTGCCGAGTGGGAAACTCTTTAAGCCCGAATTTGTTGCTGAGCGACTAATTATGCTTATCGAAAATCTACCTGAGGAACCAGCACTAAATTTTCTTGATTGGGAAGGTAAAACGGTAACTTGGTAAGGTGTCAGGTTGTCTGTTTTTGACTGAGGAAAAAACAGGCCCTTCTCTAAATAATCGGCTCAACTTCTCAACCTCTATATTTTTCATATTGGAGTCATCTAATTCAGGTATTTGGGCGTACAACCCTACAAACCCAATGAGATACGCCGAGATGATTAGTTTAGAGGTCAGTCAGTTAAGTAGAATCAGAAAAGTGTTCGCGATCCTTGGGGTCAGCTTGTTATTCCTGGCGGCTCTGATGTTAATAAGCACGTTGGTTGGGGTGATCGAGCTTGAATATTTTGAGTTCTTTGGTCATTCCGGGCTTCGAACGGTCGCCGCCATCGCAGTTGCTGGCTGCCTATTGGCTGCCTTTGGTTATCACGAAGAGAAATAGGAGTTTTAGCGTGTTCAAACAATCAGACATTTTTATTCTTTTGGCAGTAATGATTTCGTTTATTGTCTCCGCCTACCTTTGGTTCGCAGGTCAGCAAGAGGAAGGTCTTTTTACCGCCATATGGGTTCCTTCAATTTTGTGTTTTGGAATCTACTTCAAACTCATGGCAATAAAGGGAGCTAAATAATGAGTGCCGATATCTTATTCTATATAGCTATAGTTGTTTTTTTGTTGATGGTGACTGGCTTGTACTTTTCGGTACAGGAGTTTTTAAAAGCTAGCAAGGAGCCTTCGCTAGCGAAGGAAAGAATGGGCTCTAGTAACTATGGAACCTGACTTGTTGCGAAACTCACCAGCTTATCTGGTCAAGGATCTCTACAAAGTGGGAAGTTGTATTCAAAAAATAATCGCCACTGGGCCGGGCTTATTAAAATCAATTCTTTCGAACTCGCTGAGCGGGATTAGAAAAATCTCAATGCGCATCCCCTTCAGTGGTTATTCATTTTGACTCGCTAAGCATCAAAGACTCTGTCTCCCCTCCCTCGGCCAGAAGGGACACCTCACTGCTGAAAGGGACCTCTCCAATAGTAATTCCTGCACTTATAATCTAATTATATCGCTATATGGGTAATCCTTGACCGACCAGG
>MDSV01204282.1_pt1 | contig 14462 bp, 6 predicted proteins | sample 810851 | NCBI WGS metagenome assembly MDSV01 (sample SAMN05326640, study PRJNA326480) | marine metagenome | isolation source: seawater | place: Atlantic Ocean: North East | collected 2012 | reverse complement strand
GTACCAGTAAAAGGTGCAACTAAAAATTGACCAATTGCTATGCGAGCATCAGTATTAGTTAAAACATTACCAGAACCTTCTACATTTGCACCACTAGCTGGAACTGTAGCACTTACTAAAGTTTTTGTTTTTTCAACTTGAACTGTAGTATCTAAAGTTGCTAAAACACTAGCAGTAAACGATCCGGCGGTATAAGTGTTACCATCTCTTGTGGGTGTAAGTGTGAGTGATGTAGTAGAATTGACTCCAATACCAACATCAACTATTTCACCTTTTTGTATGAAGAGTCCACTTGTACCATCAGTAGGAATCGTTGCTGTTCCATTTGCTAAACTTGCTGCTGTGTTTGTTGCATAAACAACATAGTTTTCTTTTGGTGTACTTAGTGTACCCGAACTCTTTCCTTCAGTTTCAAAAGTGAAGTTAGAAGGTGCTGAAATGGTTGCAGTTGGACCTGAACCAGAGAATGTTGCAGAGATAACTTTTTTACTCTGAAAAGTAAGAGCTTGATTGTTAAGACTTTTTACATTGTCAATTCCAATTGGAAACACAAGTGAATTTAATTGTGTGTCTGCAATTATTGTATTACTCGTACTATCATTTACATCTGCTTTACTTGAAGTGTCAACATTCATTAAAACAGTATTTGCAGTTCCGTATGTGGTATTCGCAATTGCAATTGATTCAATCTCTCTAGTTGAAAAGTTTAAAGTTATATCATCTGATGTTGTTCCAGATGTTGAAAATGCAAGATTTATTGTTGCTGCTCCAGATGAACCATTATAATCTGTTATTTCTCTTGTTTCAGAACCATGCGTAATTTTTGCACCATTATATGCATCATCATCACCAGACCTTTTTGCCGCTTCCAATACAATTGAAGTTGTACCTGAAGTATAACTAGATCCAATCTTCATTGTAAGACTGGCTAGTTGTATGTCAAAAAGATATGCATCAAAAATAGCAGATGTTTGAGCAGTTGCATTTACGTAACTACCAGATGAATAATCAAACTGTCTAATTTTGGTAGTTCCCATTTTTGTTGAGTTATACTTAACTTGACTAGTGCCGTCTATGTCTGTCTTACTTACACTATGCAAATCGTATGATTGTGACAAACTTAATGGGTTAAAAACATTTCCATTTGTAGTTGCACCAAAATTTACACCTGTTACTTTAAGACTATTTCCCATGTTTGGGTTGACAGGAAGTCCAGTAGTAGTGGTAGTTCCTCTTCCCTTTTTCACATCTACGTATTCCACACCGATACTCTCGTATTCATATCCCTTAACATATGCTTTGCCAGGTTCCATTGCAGCGGAAACACGATCATTATTAATAATTGTTTGGGAACTTCCGTTACCTAAAGCCGTATTTACAACCATTGAGGTTGAATTCACGATTGAAGTGATGTTAGCGGTAGCGGTTCCAGATGAAAGACGAATGTTGTCACCAACTGCAAAATCATTTTGAAAATCTGTCAAGACACCAGTAATTGTTGTATCAGAAGATGCTAGTGTCGTGCCAGTTGCTCCTTGATGATCAATTACCTGAATCGGAAATGGACGGATGGTATAATCTCCCGACTCATCATAAGTTCTTCTTGCAAGTGTCTTTTCAATTTCTCCATAAATTGGATACTTTACGTGTTTTGTGGGTACACCATTTTCAACACGCATTACCTCAATGAAGTTTGAGTCAGCATTTGCAGCTACTGGATCAGTTGAGGATGTTTCTTTTTTAGCAAGTGTTAGTTCTACTTTAAAACGAGTAGCGCCTGGTGCATTTGCATTTGTTGTTCCAGATGCAGCATCAAGCAAAGTCGTATCTGTAGAACTGTCAACTATTGATTCTGTAGTTGTAAGACCAATTCTAAATGTTGGTGTATTATTGTACTTGTTCAGAACAAGTGTTTGTGGTAAAACTAGAACAAAAAATCCATTCGTAAAATATACACCTCTATTGATACTTACTACAGAAGAACTTCCTGTTGGTAAAGTTGCATTGACAGTCGCAGTAGTTGTTGTTCCCTCAAGATAAATTGTAGAACCAGCAGAAAACGCTGTGCCAGATAAATATTTGACTATAAGTGTTGGAGCATCAGATCCAACTGCATTGATTGTTGCGACTACCTGTGCTCTTGTTGTTCCGGCACCTACAGTTGAACTATTGTCATTTATAATTCCAGATGCAAAAGTTGACGCTGTGTCAGAAGACGTTAGTTTGACATATTTAACTTCAGTATCAAGAGTAACCTCACCTCCCAGAACTTTGCTTCCATCCTTAAAAATATGATCACCAAAGCGTGATACTTGTTTTTGAAGTATAGTTTGAAGTTGAGTTAGTTCTCTACCTTGAACTGCAAATCCAGGGCGAAAAAGTATTCTTAAAAATCTTTTATCCTCATCAAAATCATCATAATAAGGAGTTACATTAAAGTCTGTAGTTACATTTGCCATGAATTAGAACTCTATGATTAATTTAATATCTTCTGTTTGGTCAGATGCTCTTGCTACTGGAGCACGATTTTCAATGTAAATAACATCACCAGAACCTATTTGCATTGCTCCATTTGCTACATTACTAAGTACAGCAGAACCACCACTATATGTAAATGTAGCAGTAGCAGCACTGACACCTGTGAATCCACTTGCAGAATTTGAAGTTGTGCATTGAAAAGATCCAGGCTTTCCATCATACCCTGCACTTGAATTTGCACCATTCGTTACATCAATTACTCTTATTGTACTTGCAGATGCATTTACATCAACCACATACGCAGTTGCACCATTAGCACCAACGTTTCCCTGAGTTATTGTAATATCTCCACTAAGTGCAGCCGTATTTGACGTATAAGTAAATGTTTTTGCTTGTGTTGCAGTGGTTGAGGTATATTTTGCAAATGATCCATTTTGATTTGGATCTGTCAATAATCCAATTTTTCTAAAATCATTTGTTGTTGTAAATGAACCAGATTCATCTTGAGTTAATTTTGAATTAACCATGATGAAGTATCCACCAAGTTCTGTTACTGGATCATATCCGTGACCACCTTTTGGTGGAATTATTGGTGTAACAACTGCACTTGCTCCTGCACCTGTCCCTTGTTGTAATACATTTAGAGATGCAGTTGTAAATCCACTACCCGAACTTACAACTGTTACTCCACCAACTGAGTTAGCAGCAGAACTGTTTGCAGTCAAAACAATTTCCTGACCTGAACCATCTCCAATAATTTGTGGAAAAGGCGCTACGTTTGCAGTTAGGGAACCTGAAAGTGTAACTCCCAAAGTGGAATCAAGAGTAAGAGTTGCTTGAGAAGTTCCTGAATTGTAAGATGTAGCTGTGACTTTTCTCACGTAAGAGGAACCAGAGTAAGTAAAGTATACTGAAGAATTATTGTACTTATTATCAGCAGTCAATGTAGGAGAGGAAAGAACTAATGTTGTACCAGTTCCAGATGCAATTGAAACGTTATTTTCAAAATGATAATTTGCCCCATCATTGGAAACTACAAATACATCTAGTGCTCCATCTACTGCGTTAAATTCAATTGTCGCTTGGTCTGAACCATCATTCTTTGTTCCAGAAGAACCAAGTCCTCCTGCGGTCCCTGTGTTTCCAAGCGCATTTGCATCTCTTATTTGTTTAACAGGAATATAACCAGATGTCACAAACTTCAAAGCATCAGATGCAGATACAGAATACATATATTTCCAAACATATCCGTCTGCAAGAGCAGCAGGAGCACCAGCAGCAGTTGAAACTGCGGTTGGTTCTGTGGTAGATGGTTGGGGAACTCCGGCTTCTGTTTTATTGTTAAACAAACATTTGTAAACATTGAAATTAGTATTCATCACATACATTGGATATAAAGTTCCAGTTCCAGTACTTATTGTCTGACCAGTACGAGTAGATATAAGATTTGACATTGTTTCTGTATGATCATACATTGAGTAATGTCTACTAGAAGTCCAATTGTGTCGTGTAACAACATGACTTACATCAGAGGAAGCGACTTTCTTGGCCGCAATCATGTCCTTCCAATGAGTGTAAGATGTGTTTGCCGTTGTATCCGAAGACGGATTTGCAGCGGTTGCAGGATTGGGTATGTTCGTATCACTAAAAGACCCAGACCACGAATTAGATTTGCCAATAAAAAGGTAAACCTGTGTGTTTAACAGATTCTTAGCATCTGTTACGGAAGTACCACCAAACAATTCCGTTTCATTGAACATTTCTTTGAATTGTTTAGAATTATGTATTCTAAAATTTTGTGTAACTAGTGCGGCCACTTTTTTCTCCTAAAGTTTATTCTGATATATTTATACGGAAACTCTTTGGTTAACTCTGTGTTTAAAATATCCAAATCCGTTATTATTTTCATGCGGTTGACCTATGTATTCAAAAGGGCGGTCAAAATGTACAACACCATTCCTTACAACAGAATCTTCCAATTCAATTCTGTTGCCATCTTCATATATTATATTATCATCTCCAACAATTGTCTCATCTTTCAAAAATGAATCTCTGACAATTTTTTGTTGTTGATCAGTTAATAAAATCTCATCAGATGTTTCACGATCAAGTACTCCCTCATCTGCTAGCAATTTGCCAAGATTAGATGATGTTCCACTATAACCACTCTCACTAGCATTTAAACTATCTTCTAATAACAGTTCATCATTATCTTCTAAGAGTATGTGACTCTCAATCGCTAGTCTGCGTTCTTCAAAAATAATAGCATCATTGCCACTCACGGATGTTAAGTCATTTGAATTAAAATGATATATGTAATTATCAATGACGTAATCTGTATACTCACCAATATATTCTTCATTGATTAAACTGATGGGCAATCCAGAAGACGCTGTGGTACTTGAACGATAGATTTTTCCGTTTGTCGTAATTGAAATATTGTCAGTTGAAAAATCGCTTCTTGAATTATCAATGGTCCCATAATTGGTTGTTGAAATAGGATCACTTAATGTGAAAACTGCTATATCTTCACTTCTTAAAACGTCATTTGTTTCCAACAACATATTATTATTGTCTTCTAATAATATGGCACTATTTTCAACATCAACATCAGAGACAGAAAATAATCTCTTGTTAATTCTATCAACATTCGTACCTGCAAATCCGTCTAAGAATATTTGATCATTCTCATGAAAATAATGTGGTTCTGATGTATGAATTGTAGTCCTTGATTCCTCTGCTAATATATTATCTCCATCTTCTTGTACTATCACATCACCATCCTCATAGAATAAAGATGATATTGAGTTCAAGGAAGTAATATCCTTGACTGATAATAACGAAAAGAATTCAGCTGGTGTTGATTCTGTTAGGATCGGTTGTAATTGTTCTATGATTGATGTGATAATCTCATCTTCAAAAAATTGTGCGTATTCAACTCTACCACCTTCTTCACTTCTTAAATTTCCACCATCTTCTAATTCAACAAATGTTTGACCAATCAAATTATCAACTAATATATTATATTCAACCTCTTTGACCAAAGATGTAGATACTTTGACTTTTGAATTGTTTAAAACTTCTGTAAGTAATTGTAATAGAAGATCACGATATTGTTGCAATCCATTTGAAAGAACAGAATTGATATTATTATTGCCTCTATCAAACAAAGCTGCATTGAGTACTGATGCAATTGCAACCTCACCGAAAAGTTTTAACCCAGCCGGATGTAATAATTTTAAAACATCTTGTTTCCAGACATTAATTGAATCTGCTGCTTGAATCACATAAGAAAAATCTTGATAGTAATCATTATCTTGTATTTTCTTCTGTGAACTTGGTTTTCCAGAATCATCATTAAATTTTCCATCTTTAGTTTTTACATCTGTCAAAAGTGCTGTCAGATCAGCACTAGACGAACCAGAAGAAAATGAATTTATTGTCGCTGTTACAGTTGGTGGGGATATGTATCCAAAACCCTCTTCAGAGATTGTACCTCCCTTTATATCTACAATACTTCCACCCAATGCTCCAATTGTCACACTTGCATTTCTTCCTCTAAAACCTGTTCCATCTGATTCGTATAAATTTTCATAATATCCGTTACTGACACTTACTGTAGGTGCAGTTTCGTAACCACTACCATGAGATGTGATGTTTATGGTAGCGATTTTTCCAAAAGTTTGAGTTTCAGATGTCATTGCAGATTGAAATTGATTTAAACGATTTGCACTATTCAACCCCGAACCATAAGTCGTAGCATTTACAGCTATATCTGAAGTTGGATTGGTAATAGTTCCATCATCTATAACGCAAGATGTTGATCCTGTGACGGCTATTCTATTTTTGTCAAATAAAAATAATGAATCTCCATTTGCAATTGCAGATAGTGTTCCATCCTCATTACTTCTATCGTAAAGATGTAATTCTGAATCTGTAATTGCAACTACCTCGGCAACTTTTGTTGCATCTCCAAATACTGCATTATTTGTAACCAGATTTCCAGCTTGAACAGCAATCGTGAAAGGTAATGCAGTTGATGCTCCACTAATATTCAAAGTTATGGTTTCAATCGTCAAATAAATTTGTGTTGTAATGACATCCAAATTGTACGCATCAGATATTGTTCTGACTTTTGCTTCGGCTGTTACGTCAACATTAGTTGCTGTATTGTCAAAAACAAAAGAATCGTTAACTTGAAATCCATTTCCAGCATTATCTACTGTCATCACTGTTACTTGATCTCTGGAAGTTCTTGCTATAGTTGCAACTGCACCGAATCCTTGCAATGTTGAATCATTAATGACTAGTGTTTCTCCATCATTATATCCTGCACCACCATCATTAATAGAGATATCAGTCATTTGACCAGTTACAGTTGCAGATAATACAGTTCCAGAAGCAGTGGTTGCCGTAATTGTTTCTCCAAGAGTAAAATCACCACTTCTATTTGTAAGAACAAGTTCAATGATTGAAATGGTTCCTAACTTACGAGTCGTAACATTAGAAACAAATGCTGTTACACTTGATGACGAACCTGTGATAGTTAGTCCGTTGAAATTAAAATATTCTGTATCAAATGCAATTTGTAAAACTGTATCTTGTGACCATATACCATCTGAAACTTTTAATAAGTCTGTTTTTGGAAGATAGAAGTCTAAGTTTTCTTGTCCGTATAACATACGAAAAAGAGTTCTGAAAGATTTTTCACTACCTTTAGACCTATAAAACTCTTTAATGTGTTTCGCAAAATCTTTTAAATCAATAACTGCATTTTTACGTATGTTTGCGTAGAGTTCTTTTTTAAAATATTCTAATACACCATCACTTGTTCTTGATAAGTCAATAAGTGAGGTAAATGTTTTGAGTGCATTGACAGGATTACGAAAAACTTTTGTGACACTTCCGTATGCGTTTGATGATGAACCTATGAATGTTTCGTCAGATGAAAAATCAATGTCATTAGTTGGTTCAATAAAAAGTTTGTTAAGACCAGAATTTGCACCTGTTCCTTTAACTTTACCTGTAGCGCCAGATGTTTGACCAGTAATGGTTTCACCTAATGTGAATGTATAGTCATCTTCATATCCAGTGACTATTCCATAGTCCATCACAATGGTTTCAAGAAATTCGTAGTAGTTTTTTACAAATTTCTCATAGAGGGGAAAATCTTCACCAATAAAAGAAGGAAGTTGTTCTGATACGTGTGAAACAGCTTTTGCAGTGACTCTTGCTGACATATTAGTAAACTGTAGATATTCCCGAAGAGGTAGATGTAGTGGTAGAAGATACTGTTCCAGTAGCACTTGTTGATGTTACTGTAGTGCCTGTTCCAGCATCATCTTGCATCACTATTGTAACATTTGTGTTTGCAACTTCAAACAATTGATTTCTTATTGGTATCATGTCATTTACGGAAGGTTCAATAGTGAACTCTAGTTTAGAACCAACAAACGAAGATGGTCTGAAAGAAGATAATGATATGTGACCATTTGAATAAGTTACTGTTCCTGCATTATTTGACAGTAAAATTTTCGTTGAACCATCCAAGTAGAAAATTCTCATTGTACCATTTACATCATCAAAAAATGCAGTGTTATAAGTTGTCCCTGCAGCATCCACAAATGTAAATGCACTTGAACTTACTGCACCTTCATAAGTTGTTGAGTCATGAAAAATTGGATTATTGAAACTTACTGTATAAGAATTGTTGGCAGTTGTTGAAGGAACAATTCCTTTCTTTGCAGTTATGGTTGTCAAGTTATTGATTATGGATGAATCGGTGTTATCAATTTTGGTTGACAATTGTGAATATCTAAAAATAGATCCAAATTTCAAAAGATTTTGCGTTTTGTAATCATGTATTGTTTTTACAACCTTCTCTGCGATTGCTCCAGACGTTAATGGAGTTAAACGAGAATCATACTTAACTGTTACTCTTAAAATCAAATCAATGATATCTGGGTCAACAACTTCTGGTGTAATTGCTAAAACGTTGTAATTTGAAACAGCTGATTTGATCAAAGATATCTGTGAAGTAGATAATGCTGTCGCACCAGCTGGTTTTGCAGAAATAAAAACTTTACCAAATGCTGGTGTGTCATTGTCTTGTCCACCCCAAACAGAAACACTATCAAGTCCAGAAACTTCTCTTTCCACAATTGACTTATAGTCGTCAGTTGTAACCGCACGATTCTGTGTTTCATATGTTTTTGGAGCATTAAATTTTATGCTTTCAACTGTCTCTCTTCCTAATCCACCAGCAGCTGCATTTGAAGTTGCGACTGAAACAGTTGAATATCCACCGACTGTTCCAGATGCAGAAAACGTATTTGCACCATTTACATCTTGACCTTCTGTCACAATTGCTGATAGTAAAACAATATTACCTGTTACTGGTTTTCTCCCCAGAACACCATCTCCAAATTCTACCTCAAACTGACCATCTGATTCTTCCGACAAGAAGTAAACATTTGATGTGGAGTTGACTGTAGTTATATCTGTTGCTTTTACGTAAACTGATGTGTTTGTATCTGCTTCTGATTGTTGAATGGTAACTGTTAATGTGTCTGTATCTGTGTTTGCATTCGGAAGTAGGAATTTTTGTTCTGTATTTGCTGTGTTTGCGGTATATCTAAATGTTACTGGTATTCCTTGTGTTAACTCCACACCAGATGCCACATAAGCACCATCGGAAGGTGTTATTGTATGTGAATCGGAAGTACAAAATACATATGATGTACCATTGATCGTTGAGGTAAATTGTGTGTTTTTATCAATGGTAATTGTTGCAGGAGAATCACCTGGCGTTACAGTTATTGCTACATTTGCTTTTGCACCTCTTGCTGATCTGGGTGTATATCCCAACATAGAAGCCTTTGCAACAACTGAATCTCGTAGTTGTGCAGACTCAAGAAACGCTTCACTTGCGAGCATATTCATGTAATATGCATTGTAATGAGTATTGTAAGACAGAACATCCAACATTACGGATATAGCAGAACCTTCAAAATCATGATCAGAAAATTCTGTTTGCGATTTAAAATAGTCTTTTAGATTATTTTTAATTGTATCAAAATCTAATTCTGTAATGTTAAGTTTGCTGATCTCTGTCATTATACTCGTTCAAAATAGGTTTCTAATTCTTGAGGTTCACTTTCAGATGACAAATTAAAAAGCACTTTTACAAGATAACGATTTTGCTCTTCTTGACCTTCAACCACTACACCTATGATTTGCGCTCTTGGTTCGTGTCTTCTTACTGCCTCTTCAACTGCAATTTTCATTCTTTGTTCTGTGATAGGATTCATTTGTTCAAACAATAATGCACGTATATTAGAACCAAATTCTGGTTGAAATACTCGTTCATTGAAATTGGTCTTGAGTATTCCAACGATTGCACGTTTGACAGCTGTTGCACCAGTAGATTTTCCAATATCTCCACTCATAGGGTTTGCAAACATTGAAAATGCAAGGTCTTTGTATGTTCTTGTAGATAAACTCATAGTAATATTATTTATCAGATGCTAACAAACTATTAAGAACCTTCATACTTGGTCCACCACCCATCATTAAGAAACCAACTGAAAAGTCAAGTGTATCCGGCGGTCTGTTTACAGCACTTTGCAATGCAGTTTTGATAAGGTCATTGCCACCAACTGTGGGTGGTATTACTAAAACGTAAATTCCTGCATCTGGTAAACCAATGGTGAACAGTTTTAAAATGTCTTGCAATGCTGCATTCAATTCATCAAGTTCTCTAATCTTGTCATCAAGAAATTTAATGATTTCGTCAAGAGCAGTTTTTGAATCTCCTGCAATATTTCTCAACGTGTCTGATAACGTATTGATTGCAGAAAAGAAGGTAGTAAACTGTCCGATCAAATCTTCAAGTTTTGCAGCTTTGAAATCTGGTGGAACTGATTTTGGTAATTTTGGCGCCTGAATTTTACCAACAATTGTTTTTCGTAATGCTTTACCATTGACAACCTTTTTTATACTCTCTGTTTGCAATACAGTCAAGAACGGATCATCTCCTTTTCTCTCAACTTTGGTTGCGGCTTCATCTGCAGGCGATGGAAGACTAAGACCAGAAATTTGAGCTGACTCAGTTGAAAGATCCTCAAAGAATCTATAACTATTAAAAGAACCTTCTTTTACTGACACGCCAGTATTTTGATCAATATACTCACGTTCTTCTTTTACATAATGTGCTTTTTGAATAGTTGCACCAGCTCCAATATTACGAAATGCGATTGCATCTTGTTCAGTCGCTCCTGTTATGATCAACTCTTGTTCTTGATAGATACCATCTATTGTTTTTGTATCAACGACTTTTGAAACATAACCTAATGCACGAAAACCAACATTTATTCTTGGTCCTACAATAAAATCATTTTCAGAAAATTGATCTTCATAATTTTGATCTTCATTTGCATTTTCAATCAACCCACCATCTTCATCTGTTCCTAGAACACCACTGACTTGAGTTACCTTTAAACGGACATTATTTTTTGATGGATCTTCCAATTGATTTAAAATAGCGGCAAACAAATTACCAATTTGTTGAAAACCTTTGGTGAATAATCCATTGTCGCCACCGAAAAAATCAATAAAAAGTTTTAATGCATTCTCAATTGATTTTGCATTGACAGTCATATCAGAATAACCAACTATAACCATGATCGCACCGACCTCTGCACTTGACGAAAAAGTTGGTCTTCTTTCATCTCCTGCATCATCCATGGCTGCAATTGTTGTTGCAATCACTTGAGATGGAGTAAACTTATGGACTCCAAAAAGAGCATCTTTTGATGCAAGTGCGTCATCATCCGCACCTTCTCTTCTTTTAGATTTTGCTACCGCCTTACCAACTTCAACAGAATAGAAAGATTGGTTTGCACCAGTTGTTGCATAATCCTCAATACCTAATTTTTCTTTTGTCCAAGAGAGAAATTCTGCGGTTTGACCAATCGCAGCCGCTGATGCATATGATGTTGCAATCGCAGGAGCAGACAATAGAAGTTTTATAGGGTTACCATCTGCATCTGTAGGAATAAGTGCTTTGCCATTGGGGGTAACCTCAAGAACAAAAAAACCAGTTCCACGAAAATCATTGACAAAATTATCAATCTCATCAGCAATTGCATTGAGAAGAAGTATCTTTGGATTGAGAACACCTAACAGAAAAGTTTGTGCTAGTTGTAATCCTGACTTTGCAAGTCCTATATTTGTATTGAGAAGTTGTGACGCTTTGGTTGCTGCAGATACAATCTTTTGTATCTCAGGATTTTGTCCTAGCGTGACTGATTCCCATTCGTAAGTAGCCACTCTTTTGTGTCCTCTAAGATTTCTTTTGTTTGATTATTATACTGAATCAATAATTCAATATATTTTTTAAGGTCTGGATTTGTTTCACCATCGCCCCATTTGTTCCATTTTACTTCATCATTGGTTGTACTCATAGTACTGTGCCCTTTTGGATTTAATTTGATCATAGAGTGCTTGAACATCGTCAATTGCTGTTTGTATTTTCTCAAGAAGTTTTATCTTTTTACCTGCCACGAAATTTGCGTGTGAATAGACTGTGTTTGCATATCCCTTACCTCCATTAAAATCATATCCTGCAAACCCACCATTTGCGGTATTATAACCCGACTCTTTTGATGGACCATTTACTGGCGAAGATCCACCATGAACTGCAACATCTTTACCATTCAAATATCCGATTCTATTTGAAATTTCAATTATTCTTCTTTTTATTACGACTCGATAACTCGTAAGTTCAGTTACAAAATTTGCATGATATGTGGTTCTATAATCATTAGGATGAGTGAGTGAATTATCTGATCCTGCATCATATGTAAAACTATGAGATGCTGTTCTACCATGTTCTGTATTATGATCCGTAATCAAAGCATCCATTGCAGTTTTCATGTCATTTGTTTCTTGTTCAAAACTTGAATCACTTTGTCCAGGCGCTGTTCCACTATTATATGTTCCGTCAGGGTGTTCTCCATTTGCATTGCACATAGGATCTTCAAACCCCTTTCCATAATCTGCATTTTCAAGATTTTTCAAAAGTTGATATAAAATCCCGAAGTTTGTCTCCATGTTTGCCACTGTATAATTTCCAGATGTTCCTCCTATTTGTGCTGTTTTTGCACTACTAATAAGATGTTGCATCCTATTAAAAAAACAAGGAAATTGATGATAAGAACCAAATGCTCCATCAAAAGAATAAGTATATGATCCGACTGTTCCACTTCTCGAAATTGCTCTTGTTCTTTTTTGTATTAAACCTGTGTTAGTAACAGAATCAAACCTAAATTCAAATACTCCACCAGCATTAAAGTTGGTTTCATTCGCTGCATTTTCTGAATTTTCTGGAATCGTCATTAAAGTTGAACCACTTGTCCCAGAATCAGCAGATATTGTTTGAACTGCATTCAATTCAGTATCAATTTCACCAGTGAAAGTTGCAGCATATGCAGTTCCAGAAACTTGTAATGATGCAACATTTGATGCAAGAGGTTGATTTGCATAAACCCATTTTAAATCATTTTGAATAATGTAACGATAATTTAAATTCGGCCCAGGATCAACTGCACCTGTCTGTATCTCTGTATAGCTTCCAGCATAAATATCGTTTGCAGACAATGATGCTGGTTGTGTTCCAGTTATTCCATTATCAGTATTACTATAATTTTTATGTGTTCCACCTACTGCTGGATAAAATGGATTTGCGTTTGCATTATGATAATTTGATGAAGATAATCCTGTTCCTGAATAACTTTGAGTACTATGAGTTTTTACAGCACTTGACTTGACTGACGAAATGGAAGTATAAACATCATTTGATTTTGTTCCGTCAAATGGTCCAAGGTGTGCAATGAAGTTTGCTTTGTTGAGAACAGTCACGTTTTCTGGATTGAAACTTGTAGTAACCACTGTACCATTTTGATTGATATGATTAGTAGTTCCATCAGTTGAATTTGTTGCAACCCCAGAACTGTTTGCAAGAGGTTTCCAATCAAAGTTAACTTCCAACCCTTCTGGTGCAACAATCATGTTCGCAAAGTTATTAAATGCTTCTAAAGTTGTAACACCAGAATGAACTTGATCTGCATAGGTTTTTAATGGATACGCAAAATACGTGCCTGGTAAACGTGTGTCAACTGTTGAATCATATCCCCCTGACTTATCACTTGAAGTAGCGATTGCAATATCAAGGACCATCTTTTTTGCAGTTTCATTTGATGCACCCGAATTTGTTCCTGCAACTATCTGATTGATTTTAACCATCTCAAAGTTTTTCAACCAGAACTCACCAGTGTTTGCGGTTGTTTCTATTCCTTTAGGATTATTTGACCCATGATAATCCCAAGTTCCAGAATTAGATGCGATATAATAGGTCTTAACCTCATTAGTCTTTACTTGATACCAAGCGCCACCTTTTGTTCTTTTATCAATCACACCAGTAGATGACGAAGTTGAACCTGTGATCGTATTACCGACTGAAAAACCAACGTCTAAATCACTTGACTGAAATACGATGGTTGCACTTGAGTTTGTTGTTTTTGTTTGAATGGCTGCAGATGCATTACTAGTTCTACCAAACACGATGTTTTTGACTAAACTAAAATCACCAGTTGGTGTTACTGAAACAGAATTAGAAGTTGAAAAGGTCAATGTATTTTGACTAACGTCATCTACTGTAAAAGTATCGTTAAATTCTCCGAAAGCATCATCTGCTCCTTTTAAAACAATATATTCACCTGGCGAAATACCATGATTGTTTGCAGTTACAGTTACGATTGAACCACTTCTTGATACAGTGTTTTCATCAAGTGTGATAGTATTTGCAACTGCAAATCCAAGGTCTAAACTAGTATTAGAACCAGTTACAAAACTACTTCCTGTCAATGTCAAGGAAGCAGAAGTATTTGCAGTTTCTATTGATGATATTGATGCATTAGTGCTTC
>MDSV01168916.1_pt1 | contig 14462 bp, 19 predicted proteins | sample 810851 | NCBI WGS metagenome assembly MDSV01 (sample SAMN05326640, study PRJNA326480) | marine metagenome | isolation source: seawater | place: Atlantic Ocean: North East | collected 2012 | reverse complement strand
CCTAATTGGAAGAGGGTGACTCTAGAAAAACTCTGCACGTTCGAATTACCCACATGGAATTGTGAGTAAGAACCTAGTATTTCTTATCATACTGCTCTCTTAAGGCTTGCAATAAGTTATTAAATTTAGAAGGCATTCCCATACAGTTGGCTGTGAGGGTATGAACGCCAAATTTTAAAGACGCATCAGAGTAAATTAGCTCCCAATCATTTTTGTAATAGCGTTTTAATCCCATAAAGCCACCCCCATATAAAGAATTAAGAGTACTAATATGCATTCCATTAATTTCATCTGGACTAATATCCCAATCTGGATCTGAAAGAAATCCTTCAAAAGTTCTTTTTAGGTAATCGTCCTCTTTAGAATATGGAAGATCGCATCGATCTCCTGCTTTCTCTCGGTCGCATGTCTTTGCCTTTAAGAGGCTATTTGAATCTCCTATCAAAAATCTGCCATTCATAGCCATAGATGGATCAGTAATATTTAAGGAAAAGGCAGGATTAATCTCTGTAGGCTTATTCTTATTAGTCTTGTAAGAAAATTTAATTGGGAAGTTTTCTCCGATCTTAACTTTGCCTTTGTAGCCTGTATATCTTTGCACCACCCCATCTTTTGTTTCAATGATTACTTGATCAGTAACCTTACAGTTAAGATTAAATTCAATATCCTCAGCAAAAGCCAAAGGCGATAGCAGGAGTAGGGCTATTAGTTTTTTCATTTTATTCATAATCAAATAAGGTATGTAGTTCTCCGCTAAAGTAAGAATAACCCATTAATATTAATCCCACAGCTAGACAGCCTTGAATGGTTGCTTCTTTAAATATAACGCTATCATTATCTGGATTCCTTCGTTTTAGCTTAATAAGGCTCATCCCCACTAAGAAGGTTGTTACTCCAATTATCATGATCATAGGCTAGTGCCAAAAAAACCTAGCAGTCTATCTCACCATTCTGAAGTCTTCCCTCAATCCAGCTTGAGCTTTCATTATGCAATGCTCTTATTGATCCCAAAACTTCACAATTCTCAATCACTCTTTCTGCTTCATCCTCTGCAATTGCCATTACCTCATAATCGTTCAATGAATTGATTTTTAGGTATCTAATATCATCTTTTAATTGAGTGTTTTGGTAAATCAGTAATGTAATGCAGATAGCAAAACAGACATTCATTATGTTTTGTATGCTCATAATCTCTCCCTTATGTCTTAATAATACACCGAATCAGCTATAGGCTATTGCATAAAACCTTTTAAGAGCGCAACAACTAATAAGAAAGCTACGAAAATTTCCCAACTACCTCGAGGCAAATTTTCAAAGAATGCCTTATCTCTAGGAAAAAGACCTCCAGTCATTCCAATCATTGTTAAAAAGATAATGATTACTAGCAGAGCAATGAAGCCGAAGGCTAAGATATCCGAAAACATATTTCTAGCAACTAATAGGCAAATTATAAAATGGGCGGTAATTACCCTTATCATTAATCATCTTTTTGACTTCTCCGTCATCTACTCGACATCTTCTTTCAACCGCATCAAGAACAAGACTTGTTTCATAGCCAGTTAAAGGTTCAGCTTGGGCTTCTGGTATGTATAGCTTAGCTGTAATCATTACAAGGCATACTGCAATAACGCTTAATAGAAATTTCATAACCTCTCCTAAAAATAAGTTTGATTTAATATTACTTCATCTAGAAAAAAACTGCGCTCGCAACCCTCGATGTGTGTTTGCTATAGTAAGAACCTATGATTGGTAATATCTACAGATACCTTCTTCCGTTTATCACTGGCTACCTTCTTTTAGACGTTATTGGAAGAACTACTCAAATTTATGAAGCTGCAAATGGAAGACCTACACTTAATGATGTTGGTTACTATGGTTCTTGGCTGGGATTCTGGTTAATGCTTATATTTTTATTTGGATTTCAATATCTAAATGTAAGGTTTAATAATGAGAAAATGTTCAGAGATAAGAATAGTGGATTTATAGGGACGCTCTATATAGTCTTATTCCTGTTTGCACCATTCTTTGCATACTTTCTCTGGAAGGGTCATTTGTTATCTATTAGTGCTTAACCACTTGGCTTGATCTCTCCTGGAATTGCACTGAAGGTTTTATGAAGCAATAAGCTATGATTTAATGAATTATGAAGTTACGTATCATCAGCTTTTTACTTTTTTCTGTTTTGGTTTCAACTTCATTACACAGTATTCCAACAGCTCCAATAACTAAGCCCCTTACAAAGCTATTCTCCAAGCAAGCCAAAGAGGTTGTAGAAATTGCAGACGGCTCTATTGCAAAACTGAGCAGGAACTTTTCTGACGATTTTTCACGTATTAATAAATTTAATAACAAATTATTTAAATCTTTTTCAAACGACCCAAGCATTAACTACACGTATATGCTGGATGAGAGGTTTGCTACTCTTGATTCAAAGACCCAAACTAGATTTTTAAATGCATGGAAATCTAAAGCCTCTACCAATTTTGATGATATGCAAAAAGCTTATATTGAGCTCACTTCCATATCTCAGAATGAAACCTTTGATTCGTTTGTAGCTAAATTAGGAAAAATTGAAGCTACTGTAATTGCTGGATTGTTTGGAATCACTTTTGTTTCAATGGATGCAGAGGCAGCAAAAGGGGCGAGGGTTGATACAAATAAATTACCAATAGGTATAAAGCCAGATGATCTTGACATGGCGCTTGACTCTATTAATAAGAAGAAATTAATCCATTTAGCATGCCTTCAAGCATTTGAAATTAGTAATTTTAGGGATCAAAAAACTTACCCACAATTCCAGTCACAAGTTCCTGCCTGCCCAGTTACACAACCAGATCAACAATCTTTAGAAAATTATTTTGTAGTTAGAACCAATAAATGAATATTGATAACTTTTCGCCTGGCAGAATTAAGTTTTTAAAAATATTATTTTTAATATCGATTGTGATATTTACATATCATTCAATCTCCATGATTTTTAAGCTAAATTGGTACTATGAAGATCCTGCTATGTTGGGCTGGGGATGGGCAGCTTTATTATTAGGACTAGCGCTAAGAAAATGGAACTTATTAATTTTAAAAATATTAATGTTTCTTCCTTTTATTTTGATGATTTTTTATATTGAGCTCACCAGAGAATCTAAACCTATTCAAATAGAGCAAAATAATACATTTGAAAACTATATAGATAACTTGGATGGCTCCTTCCAAGCAACTTTAATTAATTAATTTCTATCTGATAGGTTTTGGGTTTCTGATAAGTGTTGCAGAAGCCAATCCTAGCCCTTTAATAAATGATCTTCTTGATGTTTGTCGTTCCCATATTTTCTGAGTCTTTTGATTATTTTTTATTTGGGATTTAAGAAATTTAATAATTTCTTTGTTTTTTCTAGCTCCTTTAAATAAATACTCCTTTCCAATTACCAAAGGAATTCCAATAAATGGTGTAGCAGTCGCGCTTATGATTGAGGTGTTCAAAAGAAGATTACTTGCTCGTTTACCAAATTTTTGATGCTTCTTAAATTGACTTATATCTTTTTCTCTATAGCCACTAAACACTAAATAACCTAGCGCCAGAAGAGGGACGGTGGGAAAAAAGAATGTTGAACCATCAGTTGCTTCATTAATTTGAATCATTAAATCTTCATTAGAAATATCCGATGCAGAAACATTTGTAAGGCTGCTAATAGAAGAGAGTTGGCCTTGCAGATCTGACAAAGTAACAATGTCTATTTCTGGGTACTGAGTAATCGCCTCCTTGATGTAGCTGGTTGAAGTAGTTGCCTTGAGTTGCAGCAGTTCAGTTATTTCCTGATCAGGGCCTATAATTTTAATATCCCAGCCTTGCTGAGTTGGATCAAGAGCCATTGCGGCTGAATAACCTGACTCTAAATTTTCATTTAAATGCTCTACATACATTATTTCAAAGAGCTTTCCCTTAATCGCACTTATAAACCCAAGTCTAGATTCATAATCTTCAAAGCCTGACCAAGTGTCTAGGAATGACTGCTCAGATGATAAATTTGGGTAAGCTTTTTCAAATGCTTCTTGCACTTCATTAGGCACACCTCTTACAAACATTTCACCTGCAGTTAACCCAGATAATACACATGCATCTGCAAATGGATATTCTGATTTAAATTTAAGTTTTTTGAGTCGATGCTGAGAATTTTTTAGATTAAGTTTCTTGATCAGCTTTTGCTTTTTTTTGTTTCCAGCAAAAACATAATATGAATCAGAGGATAAATCTTTAGCAAAATGAGCAACCCCAGAAAGAACTGGAGGTGTTGCTTTGGCCGTCATCATCACACCTTTTCCTGCTAATTTTATTAGGCCGGCTGTCGCTTTTTTTAAAATCTTTTTCATTAAATTAATTGTAACTAAAAACACTGCTGGGATCTTTCCAGTAATGTTCCTCTGAATCAAAATCTCTATCAATTGGTTTAGACGCTTCTTCTAATTCCCGACGAAAGTAATAAGTTTTGTAACTTTCATAACTCTTGCCATCCTTATAGAATATTTTAATTCCTAATTCTCTTTGGTTTTTTTCATTTAAATTAGGATTCTTCAAAAAATGTCTGGCTCTCCATTTCAAATTTTCTAAAGTCTGAGGTTGCTCTCCCTCCATGCAAATAAAATCAACCTCTTTCCAATTTTTATTTCTTATGTATGTTGTATAACCTCTCGGATTAAAGGCAGTGACGCAAAATACAATTGAAAAGTTTTTATAGAAATACTTTTCTTTTATTTGATACTTAGGTGGTTTCATATCTTCTCCATTCTCACTTCCCTTATTGGGCCTGGACTTTTACATATCTGTTCAGCTTGATATGCAGCTCTCTCAATGCCAGAGGTATTGATTAAAAAACTACTTAGACCTGTTTGAGGTTTAAATTTAATTTCAACAAGGTTTGAGTCAGCAAAACTAGGAAACTTGAGCATCTCAAACCAATTTACATCTTCACCCTCATCATTAAAGCCAAATTGTCTTTTAAGTTTCAGTAATTTAAATTTTTTACTATCAACTCGCATTTCAGCAAAAATTATGTCTCCATCTGAGTGATTGCCAACTGGGCCTCGTACCATGATGATTGGCTTACCGGCAAAACAATGTGGTCGTGTAACCTGGAAACCAATTAAGGACTTCACCATTGGACTTTTAGAGTCTGCGGTCTTAGCAACTAAAAGAGTATGCTCATCAAAATCATCAATATCCCAATCAGATAGGGTGGTTAATGAAACTTGAGCATATGACAAGGAGCTCAACAGCATCATAAAAATAATAGACTTTCCCTTAAATGAATTGCTTTGGCCAGAAAAAGGTCCTAAACGCATGACGTGGATTTTCTGGAGTTTGATTTCATCCACAGGTTTAGGTTTTTTCTTAAAAAGCCTACCTATGACATAAACAATCAATGCAGTAAAAGTTATTAATATAAATGCTGTGAGCGCCTCAAACATATTATCCCTCCTTGGATTTTTGTTGGTTCAAGTTATCAACGAATTAAAAATCAACTTGTTACATAAAAAATAAAATAAATTAATTTGTAACAAATCTCTTTTGTATTCGTAATTAGCCTGTAATCCAAAACAGGAGTGATTAATGAGCAAACATTTTTTATGTTTTTTAGTATTTTCGATCTCTATGAATACCTATGCATCTGAGAAAGAGATTTCATCTAAGTGGTGTGATGGAAATCAAGGTATTGCTGAATTCAGAACGGTGAATGCAACTTATGTAGATTGCTTAACCACAGAGTATGCGGTAGAGGTTGAATTTGATTACAAATGGAAGGAATCTATAGGTCAATCTTTGCACTATGCTCAAGCAACAGGTAAAAAACCGGCAATAGTATTTGTTAGACGTCAAAAGAGCGGGGTGGATTACTACACGCAACTAATTGACGCTATTACTCACCACAGATTGGACATAAGAATATATTTTATAAACGAGGAGGAATACAGCTAATGGAAGCAGCAATGATAAATTTTCTTAATTGGTTCTGGGGAGTGTGTATTTACACCTTACAAGTTATTGGAGGCTCGCCTGGAGAATTTAGTTTGGGCTATATGCTTGCAAATATTTTAATATTTGTAATTTTACAACCAGCGTTAATAATAATATTTTTTATATTATGGAGACGCTCTCAACAAAGACTTAAAGCAGCTACAAATTAATTTGTAATGCGAATCTATAAGTTTTAATAATAAGGATAAGTATGTCAGAATATTTTACATGTCTCCCAATCGAAAGCTTTCCCTATTTGAAGCAAAGCTATGCTCAGATCAGCTTAAAAATAAGATGATGAAAGTAGCCATGAGCATGACACAAAAAAACAAAGCTGCTTCTTTGGACTTGATCCAAAATACTTATATGAAGGCCTTGCAAAATCAAGATAAGTTTAATGGCCCTGAGATTGATCCGTGGGTTATAACGATATTAAAAAATCTGCAAAAAGATGAATGGAAAAGAAAAAAAGAAATACACGTTGGACGTAACTCCGACTTGCCTGAAATAGCTGAACAAGATGAATCAGCGGCATTAATGCTTGAAAGGGATAAAGACTATTGCATGGATACTTTAACTGAAGATGAGCAGACAATTATTTCTTTAAATCAAGTAAGCTCTTATGCTGAAATTAGCAAAGATCTTGGGATTGAGCAGGGCACATTGAGACAAAGACTCAGAAGGGCAAAAGAAAAATTTATGGAATGCATGGGGTTTAACAATGAATGATCATGACAAAGATTTAATCAGCGCGTATCTCGATAATGAGACAACTGCTGATGAAAGTATGCATGTTGAGTCATTAATGGAATCTGATACTGAGGCATTAAACTATGCCAATCAGCTTAAGAGTGCCAATTTAGAAATCAATCAATACTTTGAAGGGGATGAATTTGAAGAGCTTGAAACTTCAGTGGATAGCTTTCTAAGTAACAATCTTGGATCATCATCCTCAAATGCAGCAAGCTCGGGCAATATCAGTAAGCAAATTACAAGCGCAGGCTCTATTTTTGACTTTAATCTCAGCAAAATCTTTAATCCTTATTCAATAGGTGGCTATGCTGCCACTGCAATGATAATCATGAGCTTAAATCTAAATTTTTTGGATAATTCCCAACAAGCAAATGATGGATCAATAAACTTATTGGATGGCTTTTCATCAGCATCATTAACCTTGCCAATTGATAAGTTTAGAGGTCCTGAAGATGCAGATTTTTATAAAATAGCCGTTCAAAATCTTATAAAGAGAAAAAGGCTGTCTGGAAATATTTCATATGGCGCATCTTCATATTTTATTAAAATTTTAACTTACGAAAAGACAATTGAAGAGTTTGATTGCTTCTCTGGAGAAATCAGAGAAAGAGATAATCTATCGAATTTTTTATACTGCGAATTAGCTAATCAAAATTCAATATTAATTTCTAATGGGAGATAATTTTTTTCTGAGAATCGGCCTCATTTTTTTTGCCATATCTTCTAATGAAATTCAGTCTAGAGAATGCCCAATCTATTTTGATACTTGGTGGAGTGAAATCTATCTCGAGGATACCAATTGGGAGAACCAAACTGATTCTTGGACCTCTATAATCCGAACAGAGAAAGTAAAACAATGCTCTGAAAAATTCTACACCCTTAACTCAAAAACAATTGATGATTATTTGATTTATGCAATTTCAAAGATTAGAAATCAGCCAAAAGCACTTGATGAGGTAGCTTTTAATGAGATATTGCCATCACTTAATACTATTCTTTCTGCTGCCTTAGAGGGCAACAATTCTGCAGAAGTTTTTTTTATTTCCTTTCAGGCTAAACATTATATGAATAGCTTCGATTCTAGTCTTGTGTATGACTATTTTGAAGATGCCAGAGCAAAAATATATAAAAATTTACCTAAATCAAGGAAGTCATTGATTGATTTGAACGCCGAGGAAGCTTGGGATATTTCTTCATTAGAACAATTTTATGACCATGAGCAGTCTTTAAGCTCAATTGATTTTTATAAACTGCCTACAACATATGAAAAGATCATATATTTAGACTATGCCCTGAAACTAGTTGAATTCAATAACTCGAAACTAGAACAATATATAAAATATTTTCTTTATCACTTTGATGAAAGTGAAACTAAAATCATCAATGTTAATGAAGTAGGTCTGTACATAAACTTCACACACTATCTTGTAAATTCAGATCATCAGAAGTACATGAATTTAATATATAAAAAATTAAGAAATAGGTTGGGAATTCCAACCAAGATAAGGTTAACTTGGGCAGTTCGTCATTTGAATGAAGGGGCTTTTCAACAGGCTCATGATTACATTGAAAGCTTGATGCTAAATATTTCGTCTTATGAATTTATTCAATATCCTTACAGCTCTGATTACCTTTTTTCCGAGAGGAATAGTTACCTTCAATGGATGAGAACTAGATCATTAGCTCTAGGGGATGTATATTTAATATCACCGAATAATTCTGATGCACTAATGTTTACCGGAGTGCATTCATGGATATCAGATACCGCCATTCAGCTGCATGATAGAAATAGGGATAAAGATTGTATGGAATCTTTATCCTATTGGGATGAATATATCCAACTCATCAATACACAAGATTTATATTATAAGAAAGATCTTGTAATAGATTTTTATACAGAGATGACCATGGCAGCAAATTGTGCAATTAAAGCATATGATGCAAATCCTCAAGGCCTTAAAATTGCTAAGTCATATATTGAGTTGGCAAGCGATAATAAACTTTTCTACTCAGATAAATTTGAAGAGCTATTTTTTGATCTTGTTAACCTAAAGATCCTTTATTACGATGGAGACAAAAAAAATACTTTCATTGAGCTCATAAAGTTGAAAGATAGAATATTCTCTCAAGAATTTTTAACCCAAAGCTTTAAACAAACGCAATTTTTTGATAGGTCAATAACAATCTACTCAATGCTTTACAGTTACTTTAATGAATCAACATCATTTGATACTGCTGAGCTGGCTCATCCAATTGAATTATTAGATGTGAAACAAGCATTTATAAAAAATAATTCTTTAACTAAGCTAAATCTAGCTTCAAATAACAGCATCAATAAAAATCTTCAGAATGAACTCCAGAAAATCAATCTTGAAATTTCAATTCTGGAGCAAAATTTTGTTTCTGAAGGTTCTAGTACTAACTTTGATCTATTGCAAAATAAATACCAATCTAAGCAAGCATTAATTAGTAGATTATTTTCCATCAATCAAAATCTTAAAGACTTTGTTTCCTATCAAAATACTCACTTTGACGAATTTAGAAAAAATTTAGATTCTGATTCATATATTCTATCTGTACATTTTGGTGAGCAGGAATCATATGGGTATTTGGTTTCAAAAGATTTATCAAAAATTGTCTATATTCCTTTCAATAAACATGAGGCTTCTTGGTCATTTGCTAAATTCAATGAAGAGATTCAAGATAATGATATTTCTGAACTCTCAAGAAGTTCAACAATATTGTATAGAAGATTTTTTGAAGACTTGTTGAAAGATATTCCGGAAGGTTCAAATATCTTCTTGTATGGTGATGAGTTCAATCACATTCCCATGAATGCTTTGTCGGTTAGATATAAAGATAAAGAATCTGATTATGAGAGAATGTTAAATACAGAGTGGTTGATTAAAAAATATAAATTCTCTCATATAGAACCCTTTTACTCATACTCAAGCGCAAAAATAAAGTATCAAGAACAATTTCTTGGTATAGCTAATCCGCAATTAATGAAACCATTAAATCTGCCCAGTTTGCCCTCAGCAGAGCAAGAGATTTTAAGACTGGGTTTAACCGTAGGGGCTTCTAAAGATAATTTCCTTGTTAAGGAGAGCGCTTCATTTAAAAATCTTGTAAGCAAATCGAATAAATCATATAAAAATATTGTATTTGCCACTCATGCCATTACTAGGGATGACGTTAATAACTCTCCTGGTTTAGTTATCTCAAAGGAAGATGATAATTTCTTATCTGTCTTGGATATTCTAGATTTAGGTTTATCAGCAGATCTTGTTGTTCTATCAGCATGCTATCCAGTCAATAGAACTGGAGCATTATTTTCAAGTGGAGATAATCCAACGTTGCCTCGTGCTTTCTTGATCTCTGGAACAAATTCAGTTGTTTCATCAAACTGGGAAGTTGAAACCCTCTCGGCTGCCAAAATTACCCAAGATTTTTATGAGAGGATGTGGCAAAACCCTGATCAAAAGAAGTATGAGGCTTTAAGAGATGCCAATTTAGAGGTTCTTTATGATTATTCAGATCCTACTAACATCTATCCAAAAAACTGGGCAAATCTAAAAATTACCTATAAAGATCATTATTCTTTGTAACAAAACCTAAACATAGTCGTTATTACCCCGAACAGGAGTAAAACTATGACTATATTAAAAAAACAAGACGCCTCTAACTGGATGCTTAGATTTGCATGGACGCTTGAGGTTATTTTATGTATTACCGGTGTGTTGATAGCATTCACGCTTTCTTACATAGGTGTAAGCGCTGGAGGTGGAGAACTAGCCTTTGATCAAAAGCTCATTCTTATTATTGGCATGTTGCCATTGATTGGAGTTGCCTTGGCTGAGCTTTTTAAAATACCAATGATGACCGGAATTATGTATGCCAAATCAAAAGTTGCTAAATGCATTGGCATGTTTGCACTGGGAGCTATTTGCTTTTTAACCTTTGAAACAATGCTAACAGGACAAGAGCAAGTGTATTCTCTGCAAGCAGAACAAATCAAAGTTCAAAAGCAAAATCAGCATAATCTTGAGGAGCAAATAGCTTTAATTTCAGATCAAATAGAAGCAATAGATAATTTAAAAGCTTCGGACATCAAGAAAGAGGCTAACGAAGGAATTCAAGCACAGCTTGCTTCCCTTAATGAGCAAATTGATGATTTGCGAGATAGAGAGGACACACTTAATAGCTCAAATAATTCTGCCGAGGTGAATGAGCTTCGCAGACAAATTGATTCAATTAATTTATCTAAATCAAATCTCATCGATTCTCATAGAGCAAACTTAAGCGCTTTAGGTACTGAGAAGTTAACTCTTAATGAGAATGAGCAAATAGAATTATCCAATGCAACCTTTTTCAAAGGCAAGATCAAAAATGATTATGCAGCAAGAAGAGAAAGCATTGATCAAGAAAAATCAGTTTTAATTGAGAACTACAAGAATGATTTAAATGATTTTGAGAAGAAAATTACAAAATTAGATAAAAAAATAGCATCACTGAGCAAACCATCAGCATCATTACAGCAAAATTTGGTGCTAATTGGTGCTCAAATTATTGATTTACAAAATCAAAAAAATGAAATTATTGTAAATACCAATAGGCAAATTGAGCTTAATGTTGAAAATGCAAAAAATGGCAAAGCCCGAATCGATGAGCTGAATATTGCTAAAGCTCAAATTAATCAGGAGCTTAATTATGTCAGAGATGATTTATCAGCAAGCACAGGAGAGTCTTTTATTCATAGATTAAGCGCTCTTTATTATGGTGTTGATAACTTAGCTGATTTAACTGAAGAGCAGGTTGGTAACTTTGCTTTAATTTTTATGATGTCTGTAGCTGGAGTTGTTTCACTTGCGGGCCCATTACTAACTTACTTAGCATATAGCCTGGTAATTCAAGAGGATGCACCTAAGAAACGCTCAATAAAACAAACTTTAAGGCTTGGATTAGTCTCCATGATTAAAAGAATCAGATCTCCCAAGATCATTACAAAAATTAAAGAAGTAGAGGTTGAGAAAGAGGTTATTAAAGAGATTCCGGTTGAGAAGATTAGATATGAAGAAGTAATTAAGCCAGAGCCTGTAGAGGTTCCTATATTTGTTCAGGTGCCTGTGCCCACTGACCCAAAGGATCTTCCTAAAATAGAAGAGCTTCAACCTAATAACTTGCATCCTATTGCAGCTGCTGGAGGGCTTAACTAATGAATATTAACGTTGATAACAATTACATAAATAAATATTTAGATGAGCAGGCTGAACGCAACCATGAAAGAACTAGAGCCATGCATATTGCAAACAAGAAGGAGGAAATCCCTTACTTAATTGCAAAATATGGAGGAATTAGCCTGATAATATTGTGTATAGGATTTGCATTAAAAAATGCTAACAGTTTTACAAAAGAGACCTTAAATCAAACAATTACAGGCGAATCAGGGATTGTTCAGCAATACGGTGCTCAAAATGAAGATGAGTTAATAGATGTGGAGGCTTTGCTTGCAGAGTCAGCTGGATCTAATGATGAATTTCTATCAGAGGCACTAACTGAAGAGTTGCCAGCTGACGTAGTTCGTAATTATGTTATTTTTGATCAAATCCCATTTGATCATTCTGAAATTACTAAGGTAACTGTTGGCCGACAATATGATTCACCTGGTAGCGAATACTCTGCTGCATGGTGCTACATCAATCGAAAAAGCCCTACAGGTTTAAGAGATACATTGTTTCTTAAAGAAATTGATGAAGATGGTACCAATAATCTGAATGTAACAGATCAGGTGGCTGATGAATTTTTATTACCAAAAGATGTAATTTTGGAGGCGCAGTCAAAATGCACTATTTAAATAGATTAAATTTGGTGTTTGCAATATTGATAATATCGACAGCGACACTAGCTTCAAATGAGCAAGTCTTTGAGCAATCAAACAGTGGTGTAGTTTTGATAGTGGGTGAAGAGGGATTTGGCTCAGGCGCATTAATTTCCTCACAAGGCCACATACTTACTAACTATCATGTGATAGCCGAAAGCAAAGAGTTAGAGGTCGCGCTATATGGTTCATATGATCTGGGTGATGACATTGATAATTATTTTTTTAAAGCTCTGTTGATTAAGGTTGATGCAAAGAAGGACCTTGCACTCCTTAAACTCATAAATCCACCTGCAAATTTAAATGTTCTTAGGATTAGCAAGGTCATACCCCCAATTGGTTCTCAAGTTCATGCAATTGGTCATCCTAATACTGAGTTTTGGAGCTATACAACAGGTTACATAAGTCAAATGAAGCATGATTATGAGTGGCAGTATGAGGAGGGTGGCATGCAACATGTCGCAACAGTCTATTTAACCCAAACTCCTATTGATGAAGGCAATTCTGGTGGACCTTTGCTTAATAGTCACGGTAATATCGTTGGAGTGAATACTTTTGGTTCATCGAGTGTAAGCTTTCAAAATTACTCAGTAAGTGCAGAAGAAGTAGTAAAATTTTTAGCATCAAGATAAGTCATATCTTTCTTAATCTTTAACCCATTACAACAACAACTTCATACCCCCCTTATAGGGGGGGTGTATGTGTGTTGTATGTCAGTAAATTGGGCAACATTTTGGAAGTTATTAATTGTTGCCATGTTGTCCCTCTGTTATGTAGCCCATACCTACGAGGTTTTTCCAGTGTCTCAGAAACACAGCGTTAAAACTCTTTCTTGTTGCCGTGTTGCCTATGTCTAATTTGTAAATGTTGTCTCTGATCTCATCTTTTTTTAATCCAGACTCAAAAAAAGTAATTATTTTGTCTTCAAACTCAGTTAATCGTTTCCCAACATCGACATAGAGAGTTTCTTCTTCTTCGACAACAATTTCTCTTAAAACAAAGGGAATGCTTGTTCCCTCAGCCTTACATTTAATTTTTTCTCTAAATAACTCTAGCTGGTTATTCTTTTTCTTTCTAAGTTTTAAAACAGTGGGGAAGTCATTCTTTTGCAATGAAGACCCCATGATGCCTTTAGATGAGTTTTGCCCCGTATGAGCAATGACCAAGATGGAGATGTATCCATAAGATCCTTTAATCCACTGTTTAAGATTTTTAATGGCTTTTCTAATTGCTGCATCATCATTAATACTTCTTTCTCCTAAAGCTTGAGACAAAGTATCAATAATTATCAATGCGTGAAAAGGCTCATCATCAAAATCAAACTTTTTGCCATATTGTAGAAATGGCATAGGAACATCTTTGATAACCTTTTTCGTAGTTTCATAATAAGAATCCTCATCAACAACCCATTCTTCCTGTTTCATGGTTTTGTATGAGTCTTTAGTAAGATCTAACTCATTATTACAAGTTACCCAAAGGTTTTTTAAAAATTCGTCTGATTGACTCAGATTGAGTGCCTTCAGCAACCCATTTATTCTGAGTTTGCAATCTTCCATTTGTGTATCTGGACTGAAGAGAAATACCCTCCCAGTCATAGACTCGCCCAACTCGTTTGAGCCTGTCAAAACCTCTAAAGCTATCTTGTGAGCTAGGAAAGTTTTTCCTACATTTGTTGGTGCATAAAGAATTGCTATTTCTCCTAGTGGTATTAGATTTTTTATCAGCCATTTTTTCTCCTCATAGATATTTTGAATTTCTAGAAATGTTTGCATCATTCTGTCCTTTTATTTGTAGATCAACCAAATCGCTAATTGATTTAGCTGG
>MDSV01075729.1_pt1 | contig 14462 bp, 12 predicted proteins | sample 810851 | NCBI WGS metagenome assembly MDSV01 (sample SAMN05326640, study PRJNA326480) | marine metagenome | isolation source: seawater | place: Atlantic Ocean: North East | collected 2012 | reverse complement strand
GGGGCTGCATTTGCGGCAGCAACCATTGGGCGTCTGACCGGTAATCCTGCTGTTTGCCTCACGACACTTGGCCCGGGCGCAACCAATGCCGTGACAGGTGTTGCCTATGCCCAGCTGGGCGCGATGCCGTTTATCCTGCTTACCGGTCAGAAGCCCATCCGCCATAGTAAACAGGGCGCTTTTCAGATTATCGACGTGGTTGATCTGATGGGGCCGATCACTAAGTTTTCTAAGCAGCTCGTTGAAGGTTCCATGGCGGCGGCAACGGTCAGAGAGGCCGTGAGGCTGGCGACGGAAGAGCGCCCTGGTGCAGTGATGCTGGAAGTTCCAGAAGACATTGCCAGTGAGAAAATTAAATACCGTCCAATCCCTATCTCTAAGCCGCGACGCCCAGTGGCTGAAGAAAAAGCGATTGAGCATGTGGTGGCTTTGCTGGAAAAGGCGACCCGACCGATCCTGATTGTCGGCGCAGGCAGTAATCGAAAACGTACTTCGCGGATACTTACTGAGCTGGTTCAGACGTACGATATTCCTTTCGTACCGACGCAGATGGGTAAGGGGGTGATTTGTGAATCCTTGCCTCAATATGCCGGCACCGCAGCATTAAGTAGCGATGATTACGTGCACAGTACCATCGAGAAGGCCGATCTGGTGATTAATATTGGCCACGATGTTGTCGAGAAGCCGCCGTTTATTATGACGGGGGAGCGTCCGGTGGTTCACATAAACTTCGAATCGGCGGAAGTGAACGATATCTACTATCCCCAGTGTGAGGTCATTGGTGATATAGCTAATGCTATCTGGCAGATTACTCAGGCTTTAAAAACGAAAGATCTGAGTCACTGGGATACGCAATTCCACAAAGAAGCAAAACAGAAACTCGATGATTGGTTCGAGCAGAGTGTAGCTTCCGCTGAAACCATTACGCCTCAGGTGCTCGTTAATGCGACCCGTACGGGTATCGATAAGGACGGTATCCTTACGCTTGATAACGGCATGTACAAAATCTGGTTTGCCCGTCACTACGAAACCTACATGGAAAACACCCTGCTGCTTGATAACGCGCTGGCGACGATGGGCGCGGGGTTGCCATCAGCGATCGGTGCAAAAACAATTTACCCGGATAAGCAGGTCGTCACCGTGGTCGGCGATGGCGGTTTTATGATGAACTCGCAGGAACTCGAGACTGCGGTACGCATGAACCTTGATCTGGTTGTCGTTATTCTTAATGACGAGTCTTTGCAGATGATTCGATGGAAACAGGGTAATGAGGGGCTGCAGGATTACGGACTCGAATTTAATAACCCGGATTTTATAAAGTACGCTGAAAGTTACGGAGCCAAAGGTCACCGAGTAGCTACGGTGATGGAGTACAAAGAGACCCTGGATCTGGCGTTGAAGAAAGGCGGTGTACACGTGCTGGATGTCGCGATCGACTACAGCAAGAACTCGGATGATCTGATCATAAGCTGATCTTCTTTTTCTTTTTTACCTGTGGCGTTGTCGTTCTATCAGGTTCACTCAAAGCATGGAAGCCTTCTTCGAGCCAGATGAAATACTCAGCTGGTTTATGATGTTAGATCAGGTGTTATCAGGAGAGGCGGCTACAGGATGCCGTCTTCTTCTTTTCTGAATGTTTCCTAAGAGTTGGTATTCATTACAAGCACTTCGACCCTTACAGTGTTCGTATGACATTTGCGTTACAATCGCTCCCGCGTCATAGACAAGAATAAGGTTTTAGATTTGCAATATCGTCCAGAGATAGATGGCTTAAGAGCCGTCGCTGTCTTACCCGTCGTACTTTTTCATGCTGGTTTTCAATGGTTCCAGGGCGGTTACATCGGGGTTGATGTGTTTTTTGTCATCAGTGGTTATCTCATTACCACGCTTCTTATCGAAGATCTGAAAGCTGGACGTTTCAGTATTGCAGATTTCTATGAGCGGCGGGCTAAACGGATACTTCCCGCGCTGTTTTTTGTCGCTTTGACATGCATACCCTTTGCTTTGTTATGGATGGTCCCTGAAGAGCTTATCGGTTTTGGCAAGAGCTTAGTCGCTGTTGGTACTTTCTCCTCGAACGTATTTTTCTGGCAGGAGAATGATTACTTCTCTCCTGTTTCTGAGGCGATGCCTTTATTGCATACGTGGAGTCTTGCGGTGGAAGAACAATACTATCTGTTGTTTCCGCTGATTCTTGCTGCGTTCTGGAAGTTTGGCGCTCGACGTTTGTTCTGGGGCATTCTGGTTGCGTCTCTGGTGAGTCTGGCGATGAGTGAGTGGAGCTTGATACATGCGCCCGAAGCCAATTTCTATCTACCTCATACTCGCGCATGGGAGCTTTTTACCGGTTCATTGCTCGCTTTACATATCCATCAGAATGGCGCACAGAGAAGTAACCTGCTTTCTGTCCTGGGACTGATTGCTGTCCTTGTATCCGTGTTTATCTATGATGGAGAAACACCCTTCCCAGGGATGTATGCCTTACTTCCTGTGGTCGGCACTGCCTTGATTATTCTATATGCCGCTTCCGGTACTTGGGTCGCCCGGTTGCTCAGTCTTCGCGGTTTCGTCTTCTTAGGCTTGATTAGTTATTCATTCTATCTTTGGCACCAGCCGCTGTTTGCTTTTGCAAGAATTCGGTCATTACATGAGCCGCATGAGGAAATTATGCTGGCACTTGTAGTTGCTTCACTGGCTCTCGCTACCCTCACCTGGAAGTACGTAGAAACACCGTTCAGGAAGAACCTGAAAATCAGCCGCAGTCGAAAAGCTATTTTTGCTTTGTCTGCTACAGGTTTAATCAGCATAGTGATCGTGGGAGGAGCCATTGACCATCAACGCGGCTTTCCAGAAAGAAGTGGCCTGGACGTCGTTGAGGCATTGAAAGAAATTCCTAATGTTCGAGAGAGTTATTGTCACAAGAAAGGGCGCCGGTCAGTTGAAGAGATGGCGACGGGTGAATTTTGCCTTGTCGGTGAGGGAGAGCTCAGATACGCCATCATTGGCGATTCTCATGCAGGTGCTATTTTCGATTACGCGGATGATTATCTGACCGAAGCCGGTGTGTCCGCCATTGCTGTAAGTGGCGGCTACTGTGCTCCGTTGTTAAATGGCTTTGAGGCAGAGGAAGGCTGTGCGGACATCATGTCGTCCGCGTTTGAGTCGATTCTTGAAAATCCAGACGTTGATACGGTTATTATGCTGGCAGAATGGGCGATTTATACCGAGGGTTTCAGAGATAACGATACACCCCGCAAAGTAAGAGATAACGAAGGCCGTGCATCCCTAGTTTCTGATAATGCGACTGTCCTTGAACGCTCAATGGAGGAAACCATGGCTAGTATTGAGTCGGCCGGTAAGAATATCATCCTCGTTTTCCCTGTTCCTGAGTTTGAGCAACGCGCAAACGACTTTGTCGAGAAAGCCATGTTTCTCGGCTATGCCGAAAGTATCGATCAGGCGGTCTCATTGCTGCCTGCGCTTGATCAAGCAGAATATCGCCTTCGGAATCACAGAGTGTTACCGCTGCTTGAGCAATATGAAAATAAGGTCACACTCCTACCTGTGCAGCATCTGTTTTGTGAGGCTGGATCTTGCAGGCAGTATGACGAAAATAAGAGATTGCTTTTTTCGGACTCAAACCACGTAAACTATTACGGGGCAGAGCGGGTAGTGAATGAGATCTTCGGTGAAGTTATTGATACTCGAAGTGAACGCTCGAGATTCTCTACTCTGTAAACGCCCCAAGAAATGGCAGTACCGATAAACCTATGATCGCTGCAATGGCGATCAGGGTTAAGATAAAACTGGTCGGGCGCTCATAGAAGCGCTGACCCATGGTTGGTATCGGATGCTGCCGTACTTCTTCCAGCCAGTCTTCCTGAATTTTATCGAGAAGAGCGCGGGCGTCGGTGTAGTCGTCTTCGTTTTTTAACCAGATGGCTGCAAGTGAAATCCCCCAGCGGCCTTGATTGGTTTCGTAGTAATCAACGTTAGCCTCATCAAGACGCTCGCGAACAAAGTTTGCTTCTTCTTCTGTCACGCCATTGAGTTTAAAGAGCAGTTTCGCCACGACCTTTCCTTTGAATAAGGGTTGCAAGTGCAATCAGGGTGAATGCGAAACACAGCAGTGGCAATACACCAATTTTCATATACAGGGTTTCGCCCGTGCGACGCTCTGCAACCGAGCTGAAACTGGTGCGCTCACTGACCGGGATGCGGTCTGTGATTTCACCTTTGTGATTCACCAGCGCTGAAATACCTGTGTTAGTAGAGCGCAGAATCCAGCGGCCGGTTTCAAGTGCCCGCATCTGTGCCAGCGCCATATGTTGCTTAGGTCCGAGTGAATCCCCAAACCAGGCATCGTTGCTGATGGTTACCAGCAGGTCGGCACTCTTTGCGGTTTCCAGTACCAGATCCGGGTAAGCGATTTCGTAGCAGATATAGGGAGCGACTAAGGCCAGTTCGGTTGAGTCACCTTGATGCACGGTGACTTTCAGCAGGTCCTGATCGATTTCACCGGCGCGGAAGCTGGACATAGGCAGATCAAAAAACGGAATGAGGCCACGGATCGCACTTTCAAGCGGAATATATTCGCCAAACGGTACCAGTCGTTGCTTGTGGTAAACGCCTTCGCCATCACCAAAAGCGATGATGCTGTTGTGGTATTCGCCTTCTAACTCGGTACCGCGTGGCCAGCGAAACGGAATACCAGTAATGACAGTGCTGTTATTTTCCTGCAGCTCTTCGGCAAATAATTCCATGTAAGGCTGATAGCGTTGATAGAGCAGAGTGATTGCAGTCTCTGGCCACAGAATCAGATCATTACCCAGCAGTGGTCGGGTATCTGCCTGATAGCGATCGATGGTCGGGAAGATTTCTTCGTTCAGCCATTTGCGGTTCTGTTCCACATTCCCCTGAACGACACCTACGGACATAGTGCCGGTCGCGTGGGTCCAGTTAACCTGCTTCAGTGCGTCGCCCGCTGGCCACAGTAAAAGGGGCATTAAATACACCCAGTTGCGGGTCTGCACGACAATGACCAGTGAGGCCGCTGTCAGAGCCAGAATAAACGAAATAACGTAAGCACCTGACACTGGCGCCCAGCCGGACAGCCAGGTAAAGAGGTGAGCGTCGCCGGCGTACAACCAGGGGAAGCCGGTTAAGAACCAGCTTCGACACCATTCCTGTAAGAGCCAGAAGCTTGCGAAACTGAATGTCGTCAATGAGTGCCCACTGAGTTTCTGACGCAACAGAAACCAGAAGGCGGGGATGAGTGCGAGAAAACCTGCAAAGAGCGCTACAGCCGGCACCGCTAACCAGGCGGGTGTGCCACCGTGGTCATGCATGCTGACGTAAATCCACGAGACACCCAATCCGAACTGCCCAAGGCCGAACAACCAGGCGCGCTTAAAGGCGGCTTTGCCCGTGTCGCTTTTCTGTAGCGCATAGAACAGAGCGCCAAGGCTGACGAGGCCCAATGGCCAGAGAAAATAAGGGGCGAGGGCAAACGGAAACAGCGCGCCTCCCACTAGGGCGATCCATGATGGCAGGGCGGCGCGTGTGAACATAATCGGGCTCAGTCGTCGGTATGAACTTCAAGCAGGTTAATCTGACGGCTGGTGCCGTTGATAACACGGAATTTCATACCCTCAATGCGGATGCTTTCATTACATTCAGGCACCCGGCCGAAATGATGTGTGACGATGCCGCCAATGGTGTCGAAGTCAGCGTTAGGGAGCTTCGCATCCAGCGCTTCATTGAAGTCGCTGAGTGGCGTCAGGGCTTTCACGGTGTAGACACCCGGATCGACTTCTTTGATGTTGTTTTCTTCGTCGTCGAAGTCATGCTCGTCTTCGATGTCGCCAACGATCTGCTCCAGAACGTCTTCGATGGTTACCAGACCGGCTACGCCGCCGAATTCGTCGACCACAATGGCCATGTGGTTACGGTTTGAGCGGAACTCCCGCAGCAGCACGTTCAGACGTTTGCTCTCAGGAACAAAGATGGCCGGGCGCAGAATATCGCGCACGCGGAAATCATCGGCGTTATCTTTAACCACCAACGGCAGCAGGTCTTTGGCGAGCAGAATACCGCTGACTTCGTTCGGGTTTTCGCTGATCACAGGGAAGCGCGAGTGCGCTGAATCGATAATACGTGGCAGGTACTCTTTCAGGCTTTCGTTTTCCTGAATGGAGGTCATCTGCGAGCGAGGAATCATGATGTCGCGAACCTGCATGTCTGAGACTTGCAGCGCGCCTTCAATAATAGTGAGCGTTTCGGTGTCGACGATGCTGCGGTCAGCCGCTTCTCGTACGATGTCTTTCAGGTCCTGCCGGGTGCGTGGTTCGTCCGTAAACAGGTCGCTTATTTTTTCCAGCCAACTTCGGGGTTGGCCCGATCGGTCTTCGCTCATGATGCCTCTTTTCTCCGGATGGGATACGTCAGACCGGAGGTAATTTCCTATGTGTAAACTGCTTACTCAGTATCCGCAGCGTATGGGTCGGGATAGCCGAGCGAAGCCAGCAAGTCGCGCTCCAGCGCTTCCATTTCTTCGGCTTCGTCGTCCTTTATATGGTCGTACCCCAGTAAATGCAAGCAACCGTGGATTACCATATGTGCCCAGTGGGCCTCGGTAGTCTTTGCCTGCTCCTGCGCTTCCTGTTCAACCACGCCGACACAGATGATGAGATCACCCAGTAACTCAAGCGGTATGCCCGGAGGCATTTCAAAAGGAAACGACAGTACGTTGGTGGGTTTGTCTTTGCCGCGATACTCACTGTTCAGAGCCTGACTTTCTTCTTCGTCGGTCAGGCGAATGGTCAGCTCGGGTTCCTCAAAATCAGTACGGCCTTTAAGCGCAGTGCTTGCCCATAGGGTGAGCTGCTCTTCGGTCGGCAAGGTATTGAGGTGCTCGATACTTTCAGCAAGCTGAACATCTAACAGCAGGTTCATTCGCCGTGATCTTCGCTGGGATGACTCGCCTGAGCAGCGAGTGCATCGGCCTTGGCCTGCGCTTTTTCAGCAGCGCGGCGCGCGTCTTCTTTCTCGTCGTGTTTGTCGTACGCATCAACGATCCGCTGAACCAGTGGGTGGCGTACTACGTCACGGTTATTAAAGCGGGTGATGCCGATGCCTTCGACGCCGTCGAGCACTTCCAGACCGTGTTTCAGGCCCGAATACACACCTCGCGGCAGGTCGACCTGGGTGATGTCGCCGGTAATCACGGCTTTAGAGCCAAAGCCAACCCGGGTCAGGAACATTTTCATCTGTTCTTTCGTGGTGTTCTGACTTTCATCGAGAATCACAAACGAATGGCTCAGAGTCCGACCACGCATGTAAGCCAGTGGGGCGATCTCAATCTGATTGCGTTCAATCATCTTGGTAACGGCTTCAAAACCCAGCATCTCGTACAGAGCGTCATATAACGGGCGCAGGTACGGATCAATTTTCTGAGCCAGGTCACCGGGCAGGAAGCCGAGCTTTTCACCGGCCTCAACCGCAGGGCGCACCAGCAGAATACGTTTCACATCATCGCGCATCAGGGCTTCAACGGCGGTGGCAACGGCAAGGAAGGTTTTGCCCGTACCGGCCGGGCCTATACCGAAGTTGATGTCGTATTTGCGTACCTGATCCAGATACTCAAGCTGGTTCTCGCCTCTGGGCTTAATCACCGCCAGTGGAGTCTTGATGATGCCTTTGTCGGCGTCGTAGGTGCGCTTACCGCGCTGCGACGGCCGGGCACTGTCTTCCTGTAGAAACAGGTGAATCAGGTCGGGGCTGATTTCAGTGCCTTTGCCGGTTTCTTTGTAGAGGCGCTGCAGTAAGTCGGCGGCACGTTTGGCCGGGCCGACTTTGCCCTCGATCTGAAAGCGGTTGCCGCGATTAAAAATGTCCAGCTCGTAATGATCAGCAATCTGCTTGATATGTCCGTCCAGATTGCCGCACAGGTTTGCGAGACGACTGGCGTCATCCGGCTCCAGAGTAAAACTCACGGCATGCTGTTTAGCGGTCGGTTCAGGGCTTGTGCTGCTTTGCTGCTCGTCGGACAAATTGACCTCGATATGATGGTTGATCAGTACGCTTGCGACGCGTCAATGATGACGCCACGCAGGCTGTTCGGGTAGGCATCTTCAATGCTGACCCGGACGAATTTTCCGATCATAGACTGATCGTCACACTTAAAGTTTACCACCCGGTTGTTTTCGGTGCGGCCTTGAAGCTCGCCTGGGTCTTTCTTAGACACGCCAGTCACCAGAATGACTTCTTCACGTCCGACCATGCGGCGGCTGATCTGCTGTGCATTCTGCACAATACGGTCCTGCAGTATCTTCAGACGTTGCTTCTTCAGTGATTCGGGGGTGTCATCATCCAGCTGCGCTGCTGGGGTACCAGGGCGGGCGCTGTAAACAAAGCTGAATGAGGTGTCAAAACCGATCTCGTCGATCAGTTTCATGGTGTCGAGAAAGTCTTCTTCCGTCTCACCCGGGAAGCCGATGATAAAGTCGGATGAAATTGAGATATCAGGGCGCAGTTCGCGCAGACGGCGGATCTTATCGATATAAAGATCAATTTCGTGGCCACGTTTCATGGCTGCAAGAATGCGGTTAGAGCCGCTCTGAACCGGCAGGTGTATGTGGCTGACCAGCTCAGGAACTTCCGCGTAAACCTCGATCAAGCTGTCGCTGAACTCGACCGGATGAGACGTTGTAAATCGGATGCGGTCAATGCCATCGATTTCGGCTACCTGAGTAATCAGTTCGGCCAGGTCTGCATAGTCATCATCGCCCGTGTCACCCTGATAGGCGTTCACGTTCTGCCCAAGCAGGTTAATTTCACGCACGCCCTGAGCTGCGAGCACTTCACATTCTTTCAGCACGTCAGCCAATGGGCGGCTGACTTCTTCGCCGCGGGTGTAGGGTACGACGCAGAAGGTGCAGTATTTTGAGCAGCCTTCCATCACAGAAACAAACGCCGAGCTGCCTTCAGACTTAGGGGCAGGCAGGTGATCAAACTTTTCGATTTCCGGGAAGGTCACGTCTACAACCTGAATCGCATTACTGGCCTTGTTCACCATCTCTGGCAGGCGGTGCAGCGTCTGTGGGCCAAAGACCATATCCACAAAAGGCGCGCGTTTCATGATGGCGTCGCCTTCCTGGGAGGCAACACAGCCACCGACACCAATCTTCAGGTCTGGATTGGTCGTTTTCAGGTTCTTCCAGCGGCCCAGCTCGTGGAAGACTTTCTCCTGTGCCTTCTCACGGATAGAGCAGGTATTCAGCAGAATGACGTCAGCCTCTTCAGGGTTGTCCGTGACCACCATTTTATGGCTTTCACCCAGCATGTCGGCCATACGTGACGAATCGTATTCGTTCATCTGGCAACCGTGGGTTTTGATGTAAAGCTTTTTCGCCTGTTCAGTCATACTGCTGTGTCTGGTCGTTCAAAAAAAGGGGCGACAGTATACAGCCTCTGCTCACTTATTCGCCAGTGCTGAGACAGAGAAAGCCGGGTTGTCGACCCAGCTGTATCGTGGGTCAGCGCTGAATTACATCTTCAATTTCTTCAGCCAGCTGACGTGATTGCTCATCCATGGGCAGGTGGCGGATGTCTGGGTATTTCAAAGCGACAGCGATGTTGTACAACCAGCGTTCGATACGCAGAACTAACGCTTCAGCGTTGTCTTTATCTGCGTCCAGAACCTCATTGCTCATTGCCAGAATGATCTGGGCATGGTCGGCGGCGGTTTTTGCTGCTTCCCGCTGCGCAGCGATCTCTGCGTCAGCCCGGGGGGCTTTGCTGATGAGGTCTTCTGCGGAAGCCAGCGCTGTTGTTGCTGTGCTGAAACTGCGCGGAATTAACTTTTCGGCGCCAGCTTCTCGCATAGCGTCAATCCGGTTCCGGATCTGCTGCAGCTGGATGAAGCCAATGGTCCGGACCTCAAGGTCGTGCATATCCAGCAGAAGCTGGCGTTGCGTCTGGCTGGCGCTTGCTGGTGCGCCCGTAGTCTCTAAGGTCCGGATAATGCTGTCGAGATCTTCATTGACCGCGCGATAATCACTTGGGTAATAGGTGTCTGAGCGGATACTGTTCAGAACCTCCAGATGCGCCAGAGAGGGCGCCAGGGTTTCCCGAGCAATTAAGGTGTGATACTGCGCTTTTTCAAACGTAGCCAGAGCTGTTAAGGCCAGTTCTCTGACTTCGTTGTCAGCTTTGCCTTTGTCACGGGCCTGCTTCGCATCGTTGAGATAGTCGTTGGCAGAGTCAGTCATGGCCGGTGCAAAGCGGTAAGTTTCCTGAGCTTTGGCCTGGCTTTTCTGCTGTTCGGCCTCTTTGATCAAGGTCGCCCCGGAGCGCACCGTACTGACAGCCTCCCGGCTGGCACGGTCCTGAATTCTATCGAGCCCCTGTGGCGTTGAGGCACAACCCGCCAGAACCGTTGTGGCGAACAGAATTCCAATGAGCGGATAACGGGTCATAAGAACAATCTCCTTCGGCAGACCTTGATTACGCTAGAAACGGACGCAGTTTATCATGGAGCACAGAGCGGCTCTGCTTTAATCAGAGTTGCCCCGGCAGAACAGGAATATGCAGGGAGTTCCCGACGGCCTGTTATGACCGCTTTGACGCCTCTCTGTGTGAACTGCAGCAGCTTTACACAATATGGGGCTTGTGTCGGAAGGTGACGGTTGCTATACATTCAGACAGGTGTTGCAGAAAGGGGGACACGGCTCAGACTGCCTGTTACAGGCCAAACCCGATCCAGGTGAATAAGGAGTTGACCTTATGAACGCAGAAATGCAACCGCTTTACTGGCGTATTCAGAATAACGATAACTCAGGCTTTGACGCGGTCAGTCTGCTGATGCCAGCGGGAGAAGGCGAACCTGCCACTCTCGTACCCACCGAAGTTAGTTTTTGTTCCCGACGCACTGGTACACAGGCGGTAGACGTGCGCTGGACGGACGAAGATTCAGATCTGTTTATGCATCTTCTTGAGCGTGTATCCGATGATCATGCTGATGAAACCGATGAGGGCATGGTGTTGGACATTAACGATGGTGTCGTTCAGGGGATTGTTCAACTTGTTGCCCTGGCACGCTTTAAGACGCCTTGGCCGAGTGATGATCTGGTTGCCGGAGACATTAACACTGTCCGCGAAGACATCGAAATCGGAGATCTGGTTGCTATTCACACCCAGTATGGATGCCCGATGGCAATCGTGGTCGGTATGGATTCTATTGATCTGACGTGTATCTTACTTGAAGACATCGAAGCAGAGGGCGTTTCGATCGTCCCTGAACACAGTGTCTTTGTGATTAACCGGGACAGTGCATTGCCGCCAGCCTTTGCTGAAAGCGATACAGGGGAAGACGCCGTTTTCCATTAACGGTGTTCTGGTCAACAGATTACGGCGTGGGGGCTGCTTACTCGGCAGTCGCCTCGGCGCTGTTACGCACACGGCGGCGCTCAAGTGCGATAGTGCCAATCAGGTCGTAGTAGTCAGTACTGGCCGTCGCCTTAGCAGCACGTCCCATGGACTCATTCGCTGCCGTTCCGCTTGCTGTCGCCTGCTTTTCTGCATCAATCAGTGCTGTAGCCATCTTACTCTCCTGAATATCAGTCGCGTTTCTCTATTGCTCCCCAGCAGATGCTGAGCAGCATTTCATCGGTCACTTCCGTGGGTACGGCACAGGGCGCGTTACGATCGGTACGTAACAGCGTCGAAATCCCACCGTACACGAACACCCCCAGTACATCGTCGGGGATATCTTTAATCAGTCCTTCTTCCCTACCGCGCTCGAACAGAGGATCAATCTTCTCTTTCAGGCGACGCTTTCCTTGTTCCTGCAGCTCACCACGTATTGCAGGGGCAACGCTTAACTGATCAAGGAGCAGGGCGTCTCGGGGAACTTCACGCATGTAGTGATATAGATTGAGCCACACGCTGTTCAATTGTTCCCTTACGCTTGCGTTTTCATCGACATCCTTCAGGCAAGCGTCTGAAAAACGCTCCATCAGGGTCAGGTAGACATCTTCTATCAGCTCTTCCTTGGTTTCGAAGTAACGGTAGATAGTTCCCGCGCCACAACAGGCTTCTTTGGCAACCATTGAAATTGGCGTTGCCTGAAGGCCGTTCTCTGCAATCAGATCGCAGGTGGCGGTGATGATAAGTTCGCGTTTATCCATTTTCTTCATAAAGCGGAATGAACGTTCATTCTGATACTCCTGAGCAATTTACTCAAGTATTGATTGTTGCTTGTATGCATCAGTCTGTTGCGGATGCGTGAATGCCGCTCTGACTTGCCTCTGATTGGCTGGCTTTGCGAGCGAAGAGCAGAAATACCAGTGCGAGAGAGGCGGTCAGCAGGGACACCTCCATCATCGGTACTGGCGTATGGTCGTGGAGTTTTCCCCATAGGAGTCCCGCGAGAGCGCCGCCACTGAACTGTATGACGCCCATCAGTGCCGTGGCTGACCCTGCAACCTCACGGAAATACTGCATGACGGTGCCCATGGTATTGGCTGTGATCAGGCCCAGAGAGCCGACATAGATCATCAGTAGCGGCAGAACCACAGGGAGCTTGAAGTGAGGCGACAGAGCAAGTAGCAGTAGCGCCAGTGCTGACGCGAACTGCAACAGAATTCCTGCGGTCAGCAGCCGCTGCGGAGACCAGTAACGGAGCCAGAATATATTCAGCCGGTTCATCAGCATGATGACAATGACATTCGCACCGAATAACCAGGGGAATGTCTGCTCGTTCTGTTCAAAGTGTTCCAGATACAGGTACGGCGATGCGGTGATAAATACAAACATGCCACTGTATGCACTTGCCAGCATCAGAATATACCGACGTGCGACGCGGTGCTTCAGGACAGTCGCATACCCCGCCCACGGCGAACGCTTAATCCTCCGGTGAGGAGGGTGGCTCTCAGGAAGTTGCCAGACCAGAATTCCGATAAGAATGGCGGCGTAGGCACTGAGAATACCGAAGATACTTCTCCAGCCGCTGAAGGTCAGTACCAGAGATCCTAACAAAGGCGCAGCGAGTGGAGCGGCCATCATGATCATGGCTACCATAGACAGTACTCTGGCAATGTCAGTGCCATCGAAATGGTCACGGACAATGGCGGTCGAGTTCACGACGGCAAGTCCACCGCCTATTGCCTGCAAGCCGCGGAGCAGTAACAGACCATCAAGAGAACTTACGTGGGTCAGAGCAACGCTGGCGATGCCAAATAAGGTTAAGCCCAGAAAAATGACTGGTCGGCGGCCAACGCGGTCAGAGAGTGGGCCACCCGTAATCTGACCGAGCGCAAACCCAAGCAGGAAGGTGCTGACAGAGAGCTCGACATGATGAATGTCACTGCTTAACGACCCAGCCATGGCTGCCATCGCGGGCAGGTACATATCGATGGAGAGCGGACCAATGGCGGTCAGCATGGCCAGCAGAAGTGGCAGTGGTAGTCGGAATGCAGGAGTCGTCATAAATCACCGGGCAGTTTACAGCCTCTAGTCTAGTTGTTTCGCTGGTGAATTAAGAGAGTGGGAAAATGAATTGATTGTTCCAATAAGTTTGGCTTCCGGGAGAACCCCTGAAGCCAAACCTTGATAAACGACTTTTGCGTTGATCAGACGTTGAAGCGGAAGTGGATAACGTCGCCGTCTTTGACGATGTACTCTTTACCCTCTAAGCGCCACTTACCGGCTTCCTTCGCACCGTTTTCGCCGTTGTACTCAATGAAGTCGTCGTAGCCAACCACCTCGGCACGGATGAAGCCGCGCTCAAAGTCAGTGTGAATCGCAGCGGCCGCACGCGGTGCCGTTGAGCCTACTTTGATGGTCCAGGCGCGTACTTCTTTAACACCTGCGGTAAAGTAGGTCTGTAGGCCCAGAAGTTGATAACCAGCGCGGATAACGCGGTCCAGCCCCGGTTCTTCCATGCCCATCATTTCCAGGAAGTCGGCCTTTTCGTCGTCTTCCAGTTCTGAAATTTCGGCTTCAATCTTGTTGCATACCACGACCACTGAAGCACCTTCTGATGCAGCGACTTCGCGTACTGTATCCAGATAAGGATTATCCTCAAAGCCTTCTTCTGAAACGTTGGCGATGTACATGGTTGGTTTGGTGGTCAGAAGATGGAATTGACGTGCAACACGTTTCTCATCGTCGTCCATATCCAGCATGCGCGCGGTTTTGCCTTCTTCAAAATGAGGAATCAGCTTCTCAAGCAGGGCCTTCTGAGCGATGGCGTCTTTATCACCACCTTTCGCGGTGCGGGTGACTCGCTGCAGCTGTTTCTCACATGAATCAAGGTCAGCCAGCACCAGCTCAGTATTGATGATGTCGATATCGGCCGCAGGGTCTACCTGATTCGCTACGTGAATAACGTTGTCGTCTTCGAAGCAGCGTACAACGTGCGCAATCGCGTCTGTTTCGCGGATGTTGGCCAGAAACTGGTT
>MDSV01018845.1_pt1 | contig 14462 bp, 14 predicted proteins | sample 810851 | NCBI WGS metagenome assembly MDSV01 (sample SAMN05326640, study PRJNA326480) | marine metagenome | isolation source: seawater | place: Atlantic Ocean: North East | collected 2012 | reverse complement strand
TAAAAAATTTAGTTTTACAAAACAATTAAAAAACTCAGAAAATTATTCAAACTTAATCTTAAGTCTTCCATGTAATCATTTTATGAAATATGAAGAGGTTCAATTTGTAATTAAAAAAATAAATCAATTTATAAATTAATGAAAATTTTGATAACAGGTGGTAGTGGGTACAAAGGTTCAGTTTTAATTCCTAAATTATTAAATCTTAATCATAAAGTTATAAATATTGACACAATGTGGTTCGGTAATTTTCTTCCAAAGCATAAAAATTTAAAAAATATTAAATCAGATATAAGAAATATTGATAAAATTAAAATAGGATCTGTTGATGTAATAATTCATTTAGCATCAGTTGCTAACGATCCTATGTCTGATTTAAATGAAAGTTTAAGTTGGGAAGTTGGTGCACTTGGAACTTTTAAATTATTAAATTTTGCCAAAAAAAATCGCGTGAAAAAGTTTATATACGCATCCTCAGGGTCAGTTTATGGAATAAAAAAAGAAAGAAGAGTAACAGAGAATTTAGAATTGAAGCCAATTTCTTTATATAATAAAACAAAAATGATTTCTGAAAGAGTGATCCTTTCTTATAAAAAGTATTTTGATGTTATTATAATAAGACCAGCTACAGTGTGTGGATATTCTCCACGAATGAGATTTGATTTGACTGTTAATGCATTAACAATGAGTGCATTAAATAATAAAATCATCAATGTAAATGGTGGTGGACAGATAAGACCAAATGTAAATATTCAAGATTTAGTAGATGTTTACTTATTTTTTTTAAATAAAAAAAAAATTAAATATAACGTTTATAATGTTGGCTTTGAAAATTTATCAGTATTAAATATTGCAAAGAAAGTTCAGAATAGAATTAAATCAAAGATTATAGTTCATAAAAAAAATTTTGATCCAAGATCATATAGATTGGATTCATCAAGACTTCTTAATGAAGGTTTTAAACCAAAAAAAAATATTGATTATGCTGTGGAAGAATTAATAACTTTTTTTCATAAAAAAAAATTGAAAAATAATCCAAGATTTTATTCAATAAATTGGCTTAAGACAAAAATTTTAAAAAATGCAAGTAAAATTTAATAAAAAAAAAATATTATTAATTGATAATAAATTCATCAAAGAAATTTTTAAAAAAAAATTTAAAAAATATAGAATTTGTTTACACGAAAATGAAAAATCAAATACACAAGAAAATATTGTATTTACGAGAGGTTTTAACTACTTTAGAACACATAAGCATCCTAAAAAAGTATGGGAGTCTTACAATGTAATTAAGGGTAAACTGAATGTTTATTTACTTAATAATAACGGTAAACTCATAAAAAAAATTTCTTTGCAACAAAATAGCCGCGACTCAAAATTGCCTTTTTTTTATAAACTATCTCAGAGTATGTTTCATTTAGTTTTGCCAATCTCTAAAGAAACTGTCTGGCAAGAGGTAACAAGTGGAAAATACTCAAAGCCAGGTTTCGTTAAATTTTATGAAAATGCACCCCTTAAAGAAGATAATTTACAGAAAAAAATAGATTATTGTTCGAAAATAAGTGGAATAAATATTTTAAAAAAATTTAAAATTGGCAAATAAAATAGTATTAATTGGATCGACAGGATTTGTAGGAAGAAATTTAAAAAAGTTATTTTTAAAATCAAAAATTAAATGTGTGTATTTGTCTACAAAAAATTTTGATCTTAAAAGTATAAAAAAAAAATCAAATTAAAAAAGTTATTCCAGAAAAATCAATTATCATATATGCAGCCGGGAAACATAGAAAGTATGGAGATAGCATTAAACTTAAGAATTATAATAATAAAATATTTAAAAATTTTTTAAAAAAATTAGATTTGGCATTACCAAGTAAAATTATTTTTTTAAGCACCGTAGAAGTTTATGGTGATAAAAATAAATTAAGTATTACTGAAAGCTCTAAATTGAGGCCATTAAATTTATATGCAAGAGGTAAATTATTGCAAGAAAATGAGTTAAAAAAGTTTTCTTATAAAAATCAAATTAGATTTAATATTTTAAGGTTACCAGGTTTCTATGGAAAAGATGATAATAACTCAATTATTTCTAAAATTTATTCTACTCTGAGAGGTATACAAAAAATTAAATTTATAACAAATGGGAAAGAATTAAGAGATTACATATTTATTAATGATTTAATTAAAATAATAAATTTATTTGTTAAAAACCGAAATAAAAAATTTGATGGAATTTACAATATTGTTCAAGGACAATCTTATCAAATAAAAAGTTATTATTTCATTTTGAAAAGATTAATTAAATCTAGTCGAAAAATAATTTTTGGAAAAAAGGTTGGATTTGATTTAAAGTTTGATAATCAAAAACTCAAAATATTTTTAAAATCTAATAGTTTTAAATTTACATCTCATAAGTATTCTATTAAACGTGATTATAAGTAAATTATGAAAGCCTTAATATTAGCTGCTGGATTTGGAAAAAGACTTGGTGAAATAACTAAATCAACGCCCAAGTGTTTAATAAAATATAATAAAAATAATACAATTATAGATATGTGGATAAAAAAACTACTAGAATGTGGAATTAAAAATATACTAATAAATACTCATTATAAATCAGATCAAGTTGAAAATTATATAAAAAAAAATTATTTTAAAAATCACCAAATAAAAACAATTTTTGAAAAAAAAATTTTAGGAACTGGTATGACTTTTTTTAAAAATAAAATAGTTTTTAAAGGTAATGATGTGATTGTTTTACACGCTGACAACTATGCTCCAAATTTTAATTTAAAAAATTTAATTATTTATCATAAAAAAAAGCCCAAAAAAGCTATGGTTACTATTTTAGCTTTCAGAACGGATGATTTTAAAAATTCTGGTATTGTTCATTTAGATGATAATAAAATGTTAAAAAAACATTATGAGAAAAAAAATAAAAAATATGGATCATATGCAAATGGAGCTGTTTATATTTTTTCAAAACAAGCCATAAAAAATTTCAGTAAACCAAGGTTTAATAATTTATTTTTGGATATATGTTCACAATTTAAAAAATCAATTTATGTGTATAAATATAAAGGAACTTTTATTGATATTGGATTGTTAAAGAACTATAAAAAAATTAAAAAACTTAATAATTTAAAATAAAAATATTTTAAATGAAAAAATTATCAAAATTTATAAAAAATCTTGAATATATATTTAATACAAGTAATTTTTTTATAATAAAAATATTTAGGAAAATTATTTATTTTGAAATTTTTAATAATTTTTTTGTTAATAAGAAAGATTTGGCGTTTTTTTACGATTTAAACATAAATCCTGTTACTTTTGATTTTGCTCATCATTTAGTTCAAGCAGAAGAATTTAGAAGAGAGAAAAACTTAAAAAAAATAGATATATTCATTGTTAAATCTAATTATAGAATACCAGCAAGAATGATTAATTTTGCAGTAAGAAATTCAGAATTTGAAGTTGAAAATAGAGCTTATGAAATTATTTTTTCTTTAACAAAGTTATTAAATTCTATTGATAATAGATTGTTAATTAATAAAAATTTTATAAAAAAAAATAATTTAATTTCAAAATATAAACATATATTTCCAAATGGATATTCTTATTCTAATCCTGTCCCATGCAAAAAAGGAATGTCTAAGACAAATTCTAAGTATTTTTATCCAATGTTTGCCCCAAGTCCAAGAAATTTAGAAATTATAAAAAAATATTTAAACGGAATTAAAAAAAAAATTATTACAATTACAATAAGAAATTCATTTTATATCAAATCCAGAAATAGCAATTTAAAGGAATGGTTAAAATTTGCTAAATATTTAAAAAAAAAATACGAAGTAATAATTATACCAGATGGATTGAATTATTCATTGTCTGATAAAAAAAAATTTAAAAATTTTATAGTTTCAGATTATGTAGTTTGGAATTTATCCTTAAGAACTGCTTTATATCAGAAAGCTTTTGTAAATTGTTCAATTATTTCAGGGCCAGCAGAAATTTGCTCAATGTATAACCAAAATTCTAAATCTTTGATATTTTTGAATGAAAAGTCATATCCAAAAAAATATTTAAAAATGTGTAAAGAAGAATGGGGAGAGTCAGAAATTCAACCATGGATGTCTAAAAATCATAAATATGTTTACAAATCAGATAAATTCGAAAATTTAAAAAAAGAATTTGAAATATTTGTTAAAAAAATAAAAACTAAATAATGAATAAAAATTTTTTTTTTAAAACTGGATTATTTTTATTTATATTATTAATTTTAATTAACATTTTATATTTAAATGGTCATTTAGATTATTTTAAAAATAAAATACCTTCGGCATACAAAGAGAAATTAAAAACTACAATTTTTTATTTTACACATCTTAAAAAAAAAAATAAGTTTTTGACGAAATATAGTAATGAAGTTAACTTAAGAAATCAAAAATTGGAGGCACAAATAAATAAAATTAGTCAGCAAAAAAATTTAGCTAATGAAAATATTTTTCCACAGTCACATTTTATAAAATTTAATTACGTTTCAAAAAATTTAGATGAACTAAAATTAAAGAAAAAATCTTTATATGTTGGTTCAGAGGAAGTTAGCCCATATTATTTAGAACATTTTGAAAACAATTTATTTATAACTTCAAAATCAGGAGCTATTTATCAAACATTGATATCTGATTTAAATAAAAAAAATATAAAATTTACTAAAATAAATACAAACCTCAATTTTAATATTGAGGTAACAGATGCATTAGTTTTTAAAAAAAAACTTTATATAGTTTTTCATAGAAAAGATAGAGATTGTAAAAACGTATCTATATATGAAACAAAATTAGATTCACGAAATATTAATTTTGAATTTCAAGAATTTTTTGAATTTGGTAAAGCAGGTAAATGTGATAGGGCTGCATTTGCTGGCAGAATATATAATTATGAGCTAAATAATCAGGAGGGGCTTTTGTTATCCTCTGTAAGTTTCAAAGATCAAAATAAAGAAATTTTAGATCAATACGGTATTAGAAGCGAATATAAATTTTCAGATATAATTTTTATAGACTTTAAAGAAAAAAAATTTAAAAAAATTGCAACAGGTTTGAAAAATCCACAAGGATTAGTTGTAATTGGTAATAATATCATTGCATCCGACCATGGACCTAGGGGAGGTGACGAAATAAATAATATCAAACTTAATAAACATTATGGGTGGCCTTATAGTTCTTATGGAGAAAACTATTATAAATCTTTGGAAGAAGACCAGGAGTTTGAGTTTTTTAAAACACATTCAGATAGAGGATTTGAGGAACCAATATTTTCGTGGGTACCATCTATTGCACCATCTCAATTGATAACAGTTTACAAAAATTTTTCAAAAAAATGGGGTGAAACTATTTTATTAAGTTCTTTAAAGGGTCGATCCTTGTTTAGACTTAGTTTTGATAAGGATTATAAGAAACTTATAACATATGAAAGAATAAGAATTAATAAAAGAATAAGAGATTTAATATATATATCAAAACAAAAAATGATAATTTTAGCTCAAGAAAATGAAAATGGATCTTTGGGAATTATAACAAATCAATGAAAAAGAAAAAAATTCTTATAACTGGAAATTTTAATATTTTGCATCCTGGACACGTAAGACTGTTTAAATTTGCAAAAAGTTTAGGTGATTTTTTATATGTTGGGGTAAACTCTGATAAAATAGCTAAAGATGAGGCTTATGTATCTGAAAAATTAAGACTGGAGGCAATTGCTTCACAATCATTGATAGATAATGTTTTTTTAATTAATAAAAATATTTCTTTTTATATAAATAAATTTAAGCCTGATATTATTGTTAAAGGAAAAGAATTTGAAAAAGATGAAAATATTGAGCAAAAATATTTAAATAAATATGGAGGAAAAATAATTTTTTCTTCTGGGGATATCGCGTTTTCTACAAAAGAACTTCTCAATAAAGAGAATAATATAAGTATTGAAAGAAAATCTCCAAAAAATGATTATTTTTTAAGACATAAAATAAAAAAAAATAATTTCAAAAAAATAATTAATAAATTTAAAACTATAAGATCTTTAGTAATAGGAGATGTAATAATTGATCGATATATATTTTGTAACAGCCTTGGTATGTCACAGGAGGATGAAAGTATAATATACAACACTCAAGATGAAAAAATATTTTTAGGTGGAGCAGGAATAGTTGCTGCTCATATGTCGTCACTTAAATCTAAAGTATATTTAATCTCAGTTGTAGGAAATGATCAAAATTACAAATATGTTAAAAAAAAAATATCTGAATACAAGATTTTAAATATGATAATTAAAGAAAACTCAAGAAAAACAAACATAAAAGAAAGATATAAAAGTAAAAATAAAACTGTATTTAGACACAGTACACTTACTGAGTTTGATATAAGTCATAAATTGCAAAATAAAATTTACAACAATACAAAAAAATTGATCGATGAAAAAAAAATAGATTTAATAGTTTTATCAGATTTTAATTATGGCTGTTTGCCTGACGATCTTATTAGAAAGATTATTAGTCTTGCTAACAAAAATAAAATTTGTATTACTGCGGATAGTCAAATCTCATCGCAAATAGGCGATGTAACAAAATTTAAAAAAACAAATTTATTAACTGCAACTGAATATGAAATTAGAAGAAGTTTAAAAAATAATAAAGATGGACTTATAGTTTTAGCTGAAAAGCTTAGAAAGGAAACTGACTCATTTAACATTTTTGTTAAACTTCAAGAGCAGGGTGTATTAATTCATACCATAAATAAAAATAAGAAAATAAAATCTACTTATGAAAACGATGATCTTGAAGCAATTAACCTTAATCCTATTGATACAGCAGGAGCAGGAGATTCTATGTTGGTAGTAAGTTCATTATCACTTGCTGTTAAAGCATCCATTTGGGAAGCAGCTTATTTGGGCTCTTTAGCATCTGCAGTACAAATATCAAGAATTGGAAATGTACCAATAAAGATTGATGATTTAAAAAAGTTACTTTAAAATATTAAGTCAAAATTATCATTATTATTTGATTTAGAAATTGCCTCTTCTGTAAGGCTGTATATGCTTAAGTTATCTAAATATTTATCTAAATATTTTAATTCTTTAATGTCAAGGATTGCACATCTTAGTTTTAGTCGATCATTGTAAGGATTAGCGTCATCAACATTAAATAACTTAAATAATATTATGGGTTTATTTAAATAAATTGCTTTCCAAAATGTTGTACTTAAAGTGTTATCAAAAATAAATATATCTTTTGAATTTAAATGTTTTTCAAAATTTTTTTTGATTAAATTAAATTTCTCTGCTGGATTTTTTTTTAAACTTATTGTTGTTGAAGGATGAGATTGATATGTAAGATTTAAATTAAACTTATTTAAAAAATTAACAATTTTATTTTGGAACTTAAGGTAATCTATGTCGTGCAGAGTTGCAGGCCCAGGAAATCTATAAAACTCAAAATTAGAAACTGAATAAATATATTCTAAATTATTTTTTTTTTTGGTTATATTAATTTTTTTGTATTTATTATTTTTATTTTGTTCGGTAAAATCAAATTGAATATTTCTACTAAAAAAAAATTGATTGTCTGTACCATAAATATTTTTTCCAAAATTTATTTCATTTTTATTATTTACGAAATATTTACTTGTTAGACACAATTCATTCATCTTAACTGAATTTTGATTTCCTTTTATAATACCTGATCCATGTGTAAATCTTAAAACTTCACCTCCAAGAAGCAAACATCTATTTGATAAAATTCTTGAATTTAAAAAACCTCCAATATTAGAAATTACTTTTTTTGGTATTTTTTTATTATTTATCGAATTACTTATAAGCAAGATATTTCTTATTAAATTCTGTAAAAATTTAAAACAGAAATTTTTTAAATTTACATTTATTGTTTTGCTAATATTTATCTCTTTAGAAATTTCTTCAATTATATTTAAATAAAAATCGATAACATTTTTTCCTTCACTAAAATCTTCTAAATAACTATTTTTATCTAAAAAATATTCTATCTGATTTGAAGGTTTATATTTAAAATTATATTTTTTTTTATTTGAATAAATCCAACTTAAAGAATATTGATTATGATCAATAACATAAATTTTTTCAAACTCTCTAGATTGAAATGATTTAAAAGATAAATTTCTAATTATTTTCTTTAAATTTGAATACTGGTTTTTTTGTTTAACTATAAAATCAAAATTAAATTTTGAATTTTTATCAAATTTATATAGATTTAAGAATAGTTTATTATCAAATTCTAATTGATATCTATTTTTAAATGTATCGATATTTTTAGCTAAAGCTATAAAACTTGTTAGATATTGGTTAGCAAAAAAAAGTGAGTTTAAAAAAAGTTCATATTCCTTATTTTTTTTCCAAATTGAATTAAGAATTTTTTTTGAAAATAAATCCCAGATTTTTTTTCTATTAACAAATTGAAAAAAATCATATTCTAATTGATCTATTTGTTTAAAATCTTTAAGAGTACTTAAATCAAAAGGTATTTTGCTCATGTGATTTAGTTTTGTTTAATTAATGTTTTTAAAGACTTTTTTTATGAAACTAAAGGATATATATACTTTAAATATTTAATATATCAGATTTTTAAATAATGATTTTCTCAAAATTATGGAGTCTATTGGATTTAAAATACAGATTAAGACTTTTAAATCTTTTATTAGCAACAATCTTAATTACTATCCTTGAAATGTTAAGTATTGGAATGATTATTCCAATAACATATTTTTTTTTTAATGTTGATGGAAATGATTATTTTTTTGTTCAGCATTTATTTAATTTTTTAAAAATTTTATCTGCTAAATTTAATCAAGAAGAAATAATTATTTTATTTATTTTTGTTGTAATAATTTTTTTTATTAAATTTATTTTTCAAACTTTATTTGTTTTTTATCAAGCAAAATTTAATGCTGATATGCAAGTTTTTATTTCAAAAAAAATGTTGGATAGATTTTCATTATTTAGTTTTAGCGACTATACTAAAAATAATTCATCTGATCTTTTAAGAAATATAAATAATGAAGTAAATGTACTTGCAAATAATGTTTCAATGCCAACTCTACAAATAGTTACTGAGTTTTTTGTAATATTTGGAATGATTATATTATTATTTTTTGTGAATATATCAGTTACTTTAATAACTAGTTTTATATTTTTATTTTTTGGCTTCATTCTTTTATCATCAACCAAAAAAGTATTAGTTCTAGCAGGTGAAGAAAGACAAAAATTTGATGGGTTGAGAATTAAAATTTTAAATGCCATTCATGGGGGATTTAAAGAAATTAAGGTATTAAATAAATTAAATTATTTTATTGATAGATATAATTCTAGTAACAAAAAATTTGCATATTCTTATAAAAAACAAATAGCTTTAAGCCAGCTTCCAAGATTTTTGTTAGAAATTTTGACTGTTATAAGTTTATTAATTTTGGTTATAATTTTAATTTTAAAAAATCACTCAAATATAGAAATAATTACTTTTTTATCTATCTTTGCTGGATGTGCCTTTAAAATTATGCCTGCAGCAAACAGAATCATTAGATCGTTACAAATGTTAAAGTTTGGTAAATCTAGTATTCAGATAATATCGAATTTTTTATTAAAAAATAATTTTGTCTTAATACCATCTAAGATAAATTCTAATAATAAAAATGACGTTTTTTTTGAAATTAGAAATCTTGATTTTAGTTATGATAATAAAAGAAATGATTTTCAATTTAAAAATTTGAATCTTAAATTAAAAAAAAACGATGCTATAGGGATTATTGGTCCAAGTGGTTCTGGAAAAAGTACACTTGTAAACTTTATCTTAGGTTTAGAGACTATAAATAACGGCACGATAGAGACCTATGGAGAAAGTATATATGATGATATTTTCTCTTGGAGATCTAAAATTGGATATGTTCCACAGGATATTTTTCTGTTTGAAAATTCAATAAAAGAAAATATTGCATTGGGTATTAATAAAAATGAAATAAATGATCAAAAGATATTAGATGTCCTGCAAAAAGTTCAATTAAAAAAATTTATAACGAATTTAAAGGAAGGAATTGATACACCTGTTAGTGAGAGAGGCCTAAATTTATCTGGTGGACAAAAACAAAGGCTTGGTATTGCTAGAGCACTTTATAATAATCCTGAAATATTAATTTTCGATGAAGCTACATCTGCATTAAATGCAGAGATAGAAAATGAAATTATTGACCAAATATACCAATTAAAAGAAGATGTTACCCTAATTATAATTACTCACAAGCCTTCAATACTTAAGAATTGTAATAAAATTTATAAAATGGTAAATGGACAACTGATAATTGAAAAAGATTGAAAAATAAATTTTATGAGAAAAAATATTAAAATTAAAACTGATAAATTATTTACAAATTTAACAGAAAAAATTGAGAAAATGTCAGAAGATTGGGGCAAAAGTGGTCTAGTCAATATTTATTCAAAACACACTACAGGCTGTATATGGTTAACAGAAGACGAAATATTGCACCATACTGATGTTAGATTTTTTTTAGATACTATGGTTCCTAAATGGAAAGATCCAGAGGGTAGCCAGAAAAATATTAAATATCTTCATGACTTAATTTCATTGAGAAATGATGTTTCAGATGATGAAAGAATAAATGGTCATTCCCATATTAGAAGTATGTTTTTTCAAAATTCTGAAACTGTTCCTGTTGAAAATGGTAAATTGTTATTAGGAGAATGGAAAAAAATTTTTTTTATTGAATTGGATCCAACAAGAGAAAGAGAAATTATAATTACATTTGTTGGAAGTTAATGAAATTTTTCATTATTATTAAGCATAATTCTGAAAGAATTAAAAAAAAAAGCTTCTTAAAAATCGGTAAATATCCATTATGGGAGCATTTTTTACGAAAATTTAAATCAACTGATCAAATATTTATAGATACAGACTCATCAGAAATTTTTAAAATTGGTAAAAGAAAATTTAAAAACTTTACATTTTATATGAGAGATAAAAAATTCATAGAGTATGAAAATAAAGGAATTAAAAGTCCTGTATTATTTATGATTAAAAATTTTTTATCTAATTATGTAAAAAATAACAACGAAACAATTGTAACTACTCATATTACATCGCCTTTCTTAAAGAGATCACATATAATTGATGCAAGTAAAAAAATTAAAAATTTTGAATTTGTACATTCTGTAACATCTCACAAAGAATTTGCCTGGATAAGAACAAAAAATAAGATTAAAAAAATTAATTTTGGTAAAATTGTAAAAAAAACACAAAATTTAGATCCAATATTATTCTCCAATGGAGCTTTTTTTATTTTTAAAAAAAAAAAATTTCTTAAAATATAATAACAGACTTGGTAATAAAAATTATTTTTATGACTTGCAGTTCCCTGAATCGTTAGAGTTGGATAATATGAATGATGTAAAGTTAATGAGGAGTTTAATTAAATGAAATTTATTGATGTTACATTAAGAGATGGGGGTCATGCTGTTAAATTCAATTGGAGCTTAAAACTTGCTCAAGATCTTTATTCTTTAATGTCAAAAGTAAAACATGTTCAATACGTTGAATTAGGTTATTGGAAACAGAAAGCAAAATCACTAAATAAATTTTATGATTTAGATTATGAATATGTAAAAAAAATTACAAAAAATAAAAATTTGAATAATATTTCCATAATGATTGATTATCATTATTGCTCGAAAAATTTAGCAGATTACCCAAAAAATAATCAAAAAAAAATAGCTATGATACGAGTTTGTTCAAGAAAAAATGATGTCAAAGAAGCACTTGAATTTTGCAATCGATTAAAAAGATATACTAAATTGAAAATAAGTTTTAACTTATTTAATACATCAAATTATACTAAAAAAGAATTATTTAAATATTGTTCTCTAATTTCAAAATATAATTTAGATTATGTATACTTTGCAGATACACACGGGTGTTTAGATTTTTCAAAAATTGATAAAATATTCAAACCATCTCTTAAGTTATTTAAAAAGAATAACATAAAATTTGGAATGCATTTGCATGATCATAGTGGCAAAGGATATTTTAACTATAGGTTGGTAGATAAGTTTAATTTTACAATGGCTGATGCGTCAATCAGAGGTATGGGTAAGGGTTTTGGAAATTTAAGAACAGAATTTATAATAGATAAAAAATATTATCCTGAGTTATTAAACTTAATAATTAAATATGAGGATGAATTGACAATGTATCAAAATCCCTACACATTGATCACTTCTAAGTATTCTGTGTCTGATAATTATGCAACTCAAGCAAAAAAAATTAATTATAATCCATTTAAATTTGATAAAAAAATTTCAAAATTAAAAGGTTTAAAAAAAGATAATTTTGATCAAAATTATTTAATAAAGTAAATTGTTAAAAAAAAATATTATTATAACAGGAAATACCTCAGGAATTGGTCTTGAATTAAATAAAATTTTATTAAATAAAAATAATTTATTTGGTATTAGTAAATCAAAATCCTTATTAAAAAATTATTCTCAAACTAAAGTAGATTTTAATAATTTAAATTTATTAGAAAATAAAATTAAGAAATTAAAATTACCAAAAAGAATAGATTTTTTAATTTTAAATGCAGGTATTCTTGGAAGAATTAAAAGAATTGAAAATTTATCATTAGATGAATTTTTAGAGATTTTAAAAGTAAATTTCTTATCAAATAAAGTTATTATAGACACACTTTTAAAGAAAAAAATTATTATTAAAAATGTAATAGCATTATCATCTGGTGCTGCAAAATCTGGAAAAGATGGATGGGCTTTATATTGTACATCTAAGTCGGCATTTTATCAGTTAATTAATGTTTACTCTTTAGAGTATTCAAAAATTAAATTTATTAATCTTGCACCAGGTTTGGCAAAAACTAAAATGCAAGATTTAATATTTAAAGTGAAGGACAAAAAAATTAAATCTGTTAAAAAATTTCAAGATTTATATAAATCAAATTTGATTTCTGACCCTGAGATGATAGCTATAAAAATTATAAAATTTTTAGATAGAATAGAAAAAATAAAAAGCGGATCATTTATTGACTTAAGACATTTTTAATTAAAATTATCATATGTGTGGAATAGCTGGTACCTTAAACTTCAAAACTAAAAGAGAAGATCTAAATCTCATAAATAAATCAATTTTGAACCGAGGTCCTGATGGATCTGGTTATTTAAACATTAGTGAATTTAATTTACAATTTTTTCATACCCGATTAGCGATTACAGACTTTACAAAAAAAGGTGAACAACCTTTTGCATCCCAAAATAAAAGATTTGTAATAATTTTTAACGGTGAAATCTACAATTATAAAGATTTAAAAAAAAAATTAATTGAGGAAGGTGTTTTTTTTCAATCGTTATCTGATACTGAAGTATTGATAGAAGCAATTAGTAAGTGGGGCTTACAAAAAACTATAGAAATAATACATGGAATGTTTGTTTTTTGTTTGTTTGATAAAGACAAAAAAAAATTATTTTTAGTTAGGGATTCTTTTGGAGAAAAACATTTATTTTATCACAAAGATAAAAATGAATTAATTTTTAGCTCAGAAATTTCAACAATAAAAGATTTAATAAAAACTAATATATCAAAAGAAAGTGTGCATAAATTATTGAAATACTCATATATAGAGTCTCCTTTGTCAATTTATTCAAATATTAAAAAATTAGAGCCTGGTCAGGTAATAGAATATGATCTTAAACAAAATGAACTAAATTATAATTCAAAATATTATTTAGATAAAATAGAGGTATTTAAGACTCTTTCTAATAATAGCAAATTTTCAGAGCATAAATTAAAAAATATTTTAAGAAAATCGATCAGTAACATTAGTAAAGATTATGAAAAAAAAATAGGTATATTTTTGTCTTCAGGAATAGACTCATCATTAATTTTTACAGAAATAGCGAAAAAAAATAATAATTTATATTCATATACTGTTGGATTTGAGGGTGAAGAAAATGAGATAGATAGCGCTGTAAGTTTGTCTAATAAATTTAATGTTAAAAACATAAGTAAAGTTTTGAAAGAGGATGATGTAATAGAAAATTTGAAAATAATAAATAAAATATACAATGAGCCTTTATGTGACCCATCATGTATTCCAATGATTTCATTATGCAAAATGGCAAGTAAAGAAGTAAAGGTGGCTATTTCAGGAGATGCGAGTGATGAAATATTTGGAGGTTATAATAGATATAAATTATATAACAAAATATTAACAATATCAGAATTTAATTCGTTTATTTTAAAAAATAAATTTATAAAAAAATTGTTTAACAATTATATTTTTCAGAATAATAATTTATCAATTTTTATTGATAATGTATTGAATAAACAATTTAGCAGCGCTTACGAGATCATTATAAAAAAT
>MDSV01138180.1_pt1 | contig 14465 bp, 9 predicted proteins | sample 810851 | NCBI WGS metagenome assembly MDSV01 (sample SAMN05326640, study PRJNA326480) | marine metagenome | isolation source: seawater | place: Atlantic Ocean: North East | collected 2012 | reverse complement strand
GAGATCGACAGCTACGAGAAACTCGCGTCCCAGCATCTGGTTGAGGAGTGCATGATCGCCGCCAACAAATGTGCCGCCGAGTTTCTTCGTGATCAGGGTGCGCCAGGGCCATTTGTGGTGCATCAGGGCTTTCGCACCGACCGCTTGGACGAAGCCAAAGTCTTTCTCGAAAAGCACCGCACCGAACTCAAAGACACTGCTTTGGATACGCTGGAGGGCTACCGGGCGGTGCTCGCGGATTTGGGTCAGCGTGAGCACACCCTGCCGCTGAGGGAAATGGTAAACCGGCTTTTGTCACGCGCCCTGCTAAGCGATCAACCGGGGCCCCACATGGGTCTCGCGACCGTGGCGTATACCAACTTTACGTCCCCTTTGCGCAAGGCACTCGATTTTTTTGTGCATCTTCAGATTGCTGGCTGTTTATCAGGTGACGCGACCGCCCGCTACCCGGTGGAACATCTGCCCGAAATCACCCGCGCGATTGCGCGCAGTCGAGAGGCAGTCGCTGCAGCAGATCGTCGCCTCGTAGCGAAATACCTGGATAAACTCAAGGCCACCGGACAAACCCGCTTTACCGGCACTGTCAGCCATATCAGCAGCTCAGGCTTCACAGTGAAACTCACTGACACCGGGCTAGAGGGTTTAGTGGATTTGCGCCCGGACAGCGAAAAATTCAGCTTTGATAAATGGGCGATGAGCCTCACCAGCACCACTCGCCGCTTTCAGCTACTGCAGAGGGTCGAGGTAGAGTTTGTGGGTGCTCGGTTAGAACAGGACTTCTTGGCACAGTTCTCTTTGGTTGACGGCTGCGGACTCAAACCACCGAAAGAGCCCAAATCAGAAAACGACGCAACGGTACTCGGTACAGACACCAAAGCCGCGACCGGCAGCGCCGGGCGGGAGACCGCCCTCCAAATCCGCGATGGAGTCCAAAAATAGGGTCAAGGTGAGAGGGTCCAATCGGCTGAACCTGCTCTGCTGTAATCATGTCTCGAATCGTGTACCAATCTTCACCCATCGCTTGACAGATATCATACATTTGATTTGCAAAAATAACCTTGACTGCATAGAATGTATTCTTTGTGTACTTCACTAATTCTGCTTGTGTCGGAGTAACCTGGAATGTCTGTTCTTTTGCTAAAACTCCGGCCTCTTTATGCTGTTGAAACACCCTTTCAGCCACATCTGAATGATGTGTTCCGCAAACAAGAACATCTTGATTGCCGAAATCCTCCAAGTGTCTCCTCTCTACCAAGAATTCAGGGCTGTATGCAATTTTTAAATTAGGATATTCCTCATGATATCGCTGCGTAGTACCAGGAACCACGGTACTTTTGATTACTGCAGTGAATCCGTCTGGTAGTTCGTCAAGCACGGACTCTACAATAGAGAGATCGCATGAACCATCTTCCGCCATCGGCGTAGGAACTGCAATGTAAGCCATGTCAACATTATCTGTTACATCTGAAAGAGTTGTACCCCTAACTGGATCATGAATGTACAAATGATGTGCGTCTGCAAACCAATGCTCAATTGCGCCACCAACGATTCCAGCGCCAATAATTCCGACCTTCATGTCCACCCCCTGAAGCATTGAGTATGAAAAATGTGCCGTGTTTTAATTTTCAAAGTCATTATTCCTTAACTATTACATACTGCTCAACAATGTACATTCCGTCATCCAACAGCGTTAGGTCAATATGTCGTAGTCGGCGGGGAGTTATCTGTAGGTCGGAGTTTTATGGGTTGGATTCCAAAGCGCATGTCTAAAGAAGCTCTCAAACTTCGGGCGCGTGGTGAATACAATCGCAAGGACTACGAAAATGCTGAGAAATCTCTTGAAAAGTTGAGAAATATCGCATCAGATAAAACCTGGGCAAACGATGTTTTGGCTAGATTATACATGAATACAGGAAGACACTTACATGCGATTCCTCTATTGAAGGAAAATCTAGAGAATAGTACTAACAAGGATAGAGAATTACAGTTCTTGATAAAGTGCTACAGAGTTACAACACAATTCGAAAAGGGGCTAGAATTAATTGTCGAATCAAAAATCCTCGCTAAAAATGATAAGGTAGCTTGGGAGAATACTTGGGCATTAATTGAAGATTTTAATGATATTGAAGCTATTGAAAAATTCTTGAATATAATTGGAAAATACAGCGACGGGGGAATTCATTTTGATTTCATGAAGCTGAGATTATCGCTACTGAAAAAAGATGATGAAGAGGCATCTCGCATCACGCTAGAGATTCTAGAAACCGGTGGAATAAAGGAGATCAAACAAAATAAAGCAGTGAAATTAGTAAACTATCTTACTAAGACAAGTAATCACAATGAGGCTTTGACCATACTAGATACTTTGGAAAATGTAGATGAAGTTAGAAGACTAAAAATAAAAAATTTCAGACACATAGGAGAATATGAAAAAGCATTAGAAATTCTCTCAGAAATGCGTAATAGCAATCAAATTACTGAAGGTGAGCGATTTGAAGGAATACGATTAGCCTGGGACATTGGAGACATGGAGTTTGTGAAAAGCTTGTCTCTTGAGGTTTTAGATCAAAATCCTTTCAGCAAGGTTGCATCTACTTTTTACATTCGGTCCTTGGTTAAAATAGGAACCATCGAAGAATTACGAGCCTCTTCAGAACGGATTCTAGCAAATTTACCCAACCATACTGAAGCGATTTTTTTGCAAATTAATCTGGCTTATGAAGAAGATTTCGATTATCAAAAAGTCATCAAATTATGCGATAGAATTCTGAAGTTTGAACCTAATAATCGACGTGCTATTACTACGCGAATAAATGCTCTGAGAAAATTAAATTTGAATGATGAGATGTTTAACTCAACATATTATGCACGTGAGATTTTCCCATTGAATGATGAGGTATTACTCGCCGCCGCACAGGCTGAATTACATGTAAACAGCGGCAAACAAATTGATGTAATCAATGAAATGTTAAACAATCATGGACTTGCTGAAATCTATACAAATGATGATAGTGAAACATTCAAAATAGAATCATTGCATTGTAATCTAGAAACAATTAGCGATCATGAAGAGCTAGTATCAGTCATCATGACTGTTTTTGGGAAGGACGGATATCTTGATGTTGCCATTAACTCCATACTAAATCAAACTCACAAAAATCTTGAATTAATTATTGTGGACGATTGCTCAAAAGACGATGCATGGGATTATCTCCAAACTCTACCTGAGAAAGATTCCAGAATTCATGTATTACAAGTTGAGAAAAATGGTGGAACTTACTTAGCCAAAAATTACGGTTTAACAAAAGCAAAAGGCGAATTCATAGCATTCATGGATAGTGATGATTGGACACATCCTGAAAGACTAGAACGGCAAATTTCTGTTCTCAAATCCAATAATGAAACAAGAGCAGTATGGCATAATTGCTTCAGAATTGATGAGAATGGAAACATTCGCTTCAGAGGAAAAGGAGCGGTCAGGAAATCTTGCATCTCTTTGATGTGTAAGAGCAAAACATTCTCAGATATTGGATTCTTTGATTCTTTGAGAGTTGGAGCAGACACTGAGTTTATTGAGCGAATAGGTGCTTTTTATGGAGAAGATTCGATTGTGCTAGATCCCTTACCTACAATGTTCATGTTACAACATACTTCTTCGCTAACCGGAGGTGGCAGTTTCCACATCTCATGGAGATCTATAAGCGGTTTTCGTCTAAAACATCATAGTGAATTTAGACAATGGCATAGGAAAATCAAACATGGTAATAACTCACCATTTGTTTCCGATATACTTAGAGTCAGGCCATTTACTGCTCCCGAAGAAATGCTGGCTGGCGGCCTACAGTGGAGGAGTGGGTCAAGACTATTTGACGAAGAAATTAAGAAAAGGCACCATCGATGGTGGACCGAGAAAAAACCAATGTGGCAAAAATCTCTTTCCGATAAATTGATGGGAGAAAATTTCGTTGCAGAAAGAGGCATCAAACCAGTGCCAAAATTTTTCATTACTGATTCATATGAAGACCAGCGCTTCAAAGATTTACCCGACAGTTATGTGATAAAAACTAGTGTCGGATATAGTGCAAATCAGGTTTTCCCAGTCAAAAATGGCAAGAATGTATTTTCTGGAGAGGTTGTCTCAGTTAATGAGATCTTGAACAACCTTCAAAACGATTCCTTCATACAATATAAAAATCATAAAATCATTGTTGAAGAACTAGTTGATGATGAATTTGGCCATAACATTCCATTGGATTACAAGTTCTTTATGTTCGGTGAAGAGATTGCAACCATATTAGTAATTGACAGACCTAGTTTGGATAGAAGAGATCAAACGCAGTGCTTCTACGATGAAAATTGGGAACACATTACTCTCGGAATTCGTCCAAGTTTAAGAGAGGTTGACAAATTCATTCAGCCGGAATTTTTTGGGGAAATGCGGATAGCTGCTAAAACACTAGGAAAAGAGCTTGGCATATTCATGCGAATCGATTTTTACACCACTAAGGACGGATTCTATTTTGGAGAATTTACTCCAACTCCTGACGGCGGAAAGGGATACTCAGATGAAGGAAATAAGTTCCTTGGAACCTTCTGGAAAGGCGAAGAAGGAGTATTAGATAGTTAAGTGGGGGTCTCTTGTTGGAAAGTAAATCAAAAATAAGTCGCTTGCAGAGGGAGCTTAGTCGGCTAAGGACATCGCCCTCACTTCGGCTAGGTGCCCATATTACAGATTCTATGCGCAGACCGTGGAGAGCAATCTTCCTGCCGATTTCTCTCCCTGCGTTGATGCTATTGATCGGGTGGGAAATGCTAGGAAGAAAATCTGCTCCTGAAATCGAATCTAGAGTTACCTATGATGCAGACGCTCCTGCTAGAAATTGTGTTGTGATGTTTCCGACTAACGGAGTAGGATTTGGACATTTTACTCGCACCTTGGCCCTAGCTAAACGAATGAAAAAGTTAGACCCTGAAATCGAAATCATATTTTTTACAACGATGCCGACTCTTCATTTGTTAAAGGAACATGGAATTTCTGCACATTACATTTCAGGTCCGAAATATTTCAAGGACATGAAATCTGCTGAATGGAATGCTCTACTAGAAGATGAATTGTCACTATGTATTGATACTCACAGGCCTAAAGGTTTCATCTTTGATGGTGCTTTTCCCTATCGAGGCATGTTAAGAGCAATTCATTCTCGAGATAACATCGACAAGTTGTGGATGAGAAGAGGGACATTTCGCAAAGGCAGTAGTATTCCAGTTGATAGCATTAATTTCTTTGATGCCATCATTCATCCCGAAGATAGTGTAAAGAGAGATGACGATTTGGTGGAACATTCTCTTGAAGTGATTACTTGTCCGCCAATTCTGGTTTTGGATGAAGACGAAAAAATATCTAGAGAATCTGCAAGGAGGCGACTTGGCATACCCATGGAATGCACTACTGTATATGTTCAATTAGGTGCTGGAGAAATCAACGATATTAATAGCGAAATTAGACTCACAATAGCGGCATTAACAGAAAATAACGGAGTACATGTAATTCTTGGAGAGTCTCTTATCGGCGACAGACTGGATATCGATTTAGATAATGTCCACATCATCAGAGACTATCCTAATGCAATGTACTTCAATGGCTTTGATGCAACAGTGCAAGCAGGGGGTTACAATTCATTTCACGAAACAAGACAGTCCTCACTACCAGCATTATTCTATCCAAACATGCATACAGGTATGGATGACCAATTGGCAAGATGCAATATTGCTGTTGAAGAGGGCTGGGGTATTGTAGTCGAAGAACGCAACGAAAAAACAATTGCAGACGGTGTAAACATATTATTGGAAAAAACTCGTGGGCAACAAAATGAATTCGAGGCGAGTGGAGCATGGGATCTAGCTGAAAAAATACTTGCTAGATGCGAGAGATTATCTAAATCGGAAAAAATAATGCTATCGAAAGACTAGAAAGTGGATACTTTTTGAATCAAATTAACAGAGCGGGTTTGGAGAATGTTAACTAATATGAGCAACGGGTTTGGGAATGATTATTCATTCCTTGAAGACGCTCATTCAAAAAATAAACCTCATGCCCATGTCTCTGTAGTTATTCCTGTATACAATAGAATCAAAATGTTAAGACGAACTATTGGAATGTTAACACACAGCACATATCCACTTGAATTGATTGAAGTAGTTATTGCAGACGATGGCTCTTCGGATAATCCTGAACAATTAGTAAATGAGTTCAGCCAATTCTTTGAAGTTAATTATGTAAAACAAATTGATGAGGGTTACCAATTATCCCGTGTACGCAATTTAGGAATTAGATCTGCAAGGCACGATTATATCATAATTCTAGATTGTGACATGGCTCCAGTTCCATCCTTGGTAGAGGACCAGATGAAATGGATGACCTTGAATGATAAAGTCATCACCCTGGGCCATCGAAGATATGTCGATGCAAATGACATCGAAATTAGTTCAGTTATGGAGTCTCCACAATGTATGTTGGATTTACCTTCGGTGGTAACAAAAAACAAGATCATGGGGAACTCTCCTGCTGTTGATTGGCGTGAATCTACTTATGAAAAATCGAATTTGTTGAAAGAAAGTACAGAACCATTTCGCTTCTCATCTTGTGGAAATGTAGGCTTTCATCGTTCGGTAATGGAAAAAGCGGGATGGTTTGATGAGAAGTTCACTGCTTGGGGTAGTGAAGACAACGAATGGGGTTATAGAGTAATGAATCAAGGGTTTTGGTTCATACCTGTCATAAGTGCTATCGGGCTTCATCAAGAACCTCCTGGCGGCAGGGAATTCGTAGATAGAGAAGCTGGGAAAGAAATAACCAGGCCTATGCGTATTGATATGGTTCCAGACATGTATAGGACTTACACTCAGGGAGATTGCAATTCAGTTTCTAGAATTAATTGTTTGATCGTAACACGAAATAATGAGGAAACTATTGTTGATTCAATTACAAGTTTACTAATTCAGAGTTACACTGACATGAGGATTGTAATTGTTGATTACGGTTCAACGGACGAAACTGTTGACTTAATCGATAAAGCGTTCTCAAAGGAGGAAAGAATCATTTTATTCGAACGCAGTGATTTAGAATATCACGAGGCGATGTCTTTTGGTTTCTCAGTGTGCTCTGCACCATTGATTGCAGTAGTACACCCAGAGGTTTCTATTCCAGAGAACATCATAAAAATCTCTTTAGAAGAGTGCATGCAAGGTAAGGACCTAGGGAATATTGGCATGCTATATTCAATCGATACAAGTAAAGTTAAGCAACCTTCAAAAGGGCAGGTTTTGAACGATTTCATGGAAAATGACTCTGATTATCAGAGTTTCTTCTATGTAATTAGAAAACGAGATTGGTCGAGGATCAATAGAATCCCTGAAAACGATAGGCCCAGTTTTGATGTTGCATTATTACGCGCTGTAGAAAATGTAAGTCGGACAAAAGAAGCAAAATCCGCAAATGTTCTGTATCCATTGTATGAGAAAGTCAATCCACGTATGTCGGTTGTAATAATAACCAGAGACAGGGCTGACTTACTTCATGCCTCAATTCAAAGTGTTCTTCATCAAACAATGAGAAACTTTGAGTTGATTGTAGTAGATGATGGAAGTACTGACTCCACGCCTGATGTCGTGGAGTCATTCGGTGATGATAGAATAAGATACTTCGCTCGCCCACCAAAGGGAATCCCTCATGCAAGAAACTATGCTACTCAATTTGCAAGGTCAGAATGGATTGTCATTATGGATGATGATGATCTGATGCTACCTAACCGCTTAGAAGTTCAATTGGCAGCCGCGACAAAAGATTGCGGCGGGACTTATGGAGGATGGATCGACTATCATATTGAAACGGGCGAACTAGATTACCATCCCGCAAAACAACATTCGTTTGAATCAATTCTTTTTTCCGGGAAAGTTTTGATTCACCCTGCCATGATGATCCGTAGAAAACTACTAGAAAAGTTCCAGTATGATGAGCGATTCAAATATGGAACTGATTGGTTGATGAACATGAGTGTTGTTTCCTCTGGAGTTCAATTTAGACATTGCGGACAATATCTAATCGTTAGAAGAATGCACGGAAGAAACGTTACTACAACAGATACCGATGAACAAAAAACAACGGCTCGAACTATGCAATCAACTATCATTGATGACTTGGGACCTTCCAATGTTGCAAGGATGAGAAAAGTCGGAAAAGCAAGTGCTACAATAGACACCATTTGGGCTCCACCAGTTGAGGTTCTAAATTCTAAATTTAGTTGGCTACCACTAGAGTTAGATACCGCAATAGAGAATAAATTAGAGTTCCCAAAACAAGAACAAGGGTACAACCCGTATCAGAGATGGCGTCAAGAAGGAAATAGATTGATTTTTGATGCAGTTACGAGAGATATCTACTTTGAAATGCCTAATGGCTGGTCAATGGAAGGAACTCACAAGGACCTTTTCCAGTTGGCACATTTTGTATTAACATCTCCGTGGGAAAAAGATGTTATGAGCGATTGGAAACCATCAAGAAAACCAGGATGGAGGCCAGGATTATCATTCAGTGGAGGAATAGATTCCGCAGCGTGTACTCATTTATTACCTCCCGAAACTATGTTGTTTTATCACGAAAGAGACGGATTTGAAACCAAGTTACGACATGAGAACGCTAAATTCTTCATTCAACAATTGAAGAATTCTGGGCGCCATGTTGTAGAAACGAAGAGTAATCACGAGCTAATTCGAACAGATTACGGTAAAGCTGCAGGCTTTAGCACAGATTTTGCTGCTGCAGTACATGTTATACTTCTAGCAGATATGTATGAATTAGATTCACTTTCTGTCGGAATGCCATTAGAGAATGCTTACTTCTATCACGGCTACAGAGGCCGTGACTTTGCAGAGAGTTGGTTTTGGAAGACTCATTCAAAGATGTTCAAAGAGTGTGGATTAGAACTATTACTTCCAGTAATCGGTTTATCGGAAGTGATTACTTACAAAATTGTTGAAGAGGCTGGCTGGCTAAACCTAGCACAAAGTTGTCTCAGGTCAACTATAGTAGGAGAATCTTGCGGATTATGTTGGAAGTGCTTCCGAAAGAATTCAATGAAGGGCGAAAAAATCAAAATAAGTGGAGAAATTGAAAGTTTCTTGGGCAAGGAGCCACTAAAACAGATGATTTCTACTCTATACTCTTTGCAAAGATTACCAAAAAATCAGATTGATGAAATAACTGAGAGATTCCCTCATATTATGAAATATATTGATCTTCCGTTGGACCTGTTGAACAGATATATTCCTGATTCGTTTGAAATATGCCCCCCACAATACAGAGATGGAATTATCGAAAGATTGGAACTAATTTCAGAGTCAATGACAGAAAAAGAAGTAGATTGGGTCAAAAGTGTCGACTTATCGAAAATTTAAATGCTATAGTTCTTCGAATGAAGAATCAATGATTGATTGAAATAGTGCTTTCCTTCTCCAACTCGTTGAATCTTCTGTAATTGATTTCTCATTGTCAGATTTCACAATCCGATTTACGATTTTCAAAATGTCGCTTGACGATGCTGAATTAAGGTGTACATTTTTCGAACGAAGATATTCCGGTAATTCACTGATAAACTCCGTGCAATTTCCAATCGTCATCACTATTTTTCCTTCCAATAAAGGCCAATTGCTAGTCAATTCACTACTTGGGATTAGAATAACTCCTGATTGTTCTACTAATTTACTGACTTCAATACCAGCTGCGATTAAATCTTCTTCATACTTAGAATCCAAATCTGAACTCACAAAAATTGTTGATACTGAATAACTCGGCGGTTTTACTATTTTTGGCCACGTTTGTGAAGAGCTTACAACACCAAATCTTTCTCCACGTGAAACTATTGAATCCTCCTTTGCCCTCACAGGTATCCATAACGTCCTGCTAGATTCTCCCACTCTCCGTAGCATGCCTGTGATTCCAGCATATGGGTACTTCCCAATAAATATGAATGAACTAGGTCTCTGTGTCCTGATTAGACTTGTTAGCATATCTTCGAGATAAGAATTCCACTCAGTGCTGGACATCCCACTATTTATCCGACTCAGCAAAGAAATTGTCGAGACATAATCTTTGTTAGAGCCAATATTTACTACCACATCACGGTCTAACTCGGTGAGTATAGATTGGAATTGATTTAGATCGTCCTCGTCTATTACCTCACTATCTATGAGTATGAGATGACGCACAAGATTTGTTACTGATTTTTTCATGAATTTTCTATGGTCAGAAAACCTCTTTGCCAGCATAAATGGCAATACTGGCAATAGCCAAGGTTTCGCTATTGATTGTCTAAATGCGTCACCAAATTGGAATGAATATGAGGACCCCGGGTCATCGATTAGACGTAGAGATTCTTCCATTACTTCACTTCCCGAGATTGTAGTATTCTTGAATTACTTTTTCTGGATCACCAATCATAGCGATTTTTCCCTCGTTGACTAAAATCAGTCTGTCACATATTTCCTTCATCAGTCCAAATGAGTGGCTGACTAAAACGACTGTGCCGCTATCTTTGACTAGATCTAGAATCCTAGCCTTGCTTTTATCCCTGAACTGTGGATCACCAACACCCAGTACCTCATCGATTAGCAATATCTCGGGTTCTATCGCACTTGCTATCGCGATACCAAGCCTTGCTTTCATACCAGTCGAATAGGTTCGCAGAGGCTGTTCTATGAAATCACCCAATTCACTGAATTCCAAAATATCATGCATTTTAGAATCCATTTCCTGCTCTGAATTGCCGATAATGCTTCCGTAAAGGTGAACATTTTCTCTACCTGTGAGGTTGCCATTTAGGCCAACACTGACCCCGGCGAGTAATGAAATCCTAGGCAACGACCTCACTATTCCTCCATCGGGTTGATAAATACCTGCCATTACTCGTAATAGGGTGCTTTTACCAGATCCATTCCTTCCGATAACTCCGATCACTTCTCCTTGGCCAATTGTTAGATTTATGTTATCTAATGCGGTATAACTTCCTTTACCACCTATATCTTTAGATCTAAATAAATTCAGAATGCTTTTGATTATTCCTTTCGAACGTGGGAAATGTAATGTGACATTTTCGACTTCAATCGCATTATTCATAGGTATTTCACCACCCTTGCTTCACATCTTTTGAATATTGATGAGCCCAATAAAAGAGAAAATACTGCGAACAAAATTGCGTAAATTAGGTGCAATGTTTCAAACTCAACCGGAGTTCCTTCAATGCCATGTCTAACCAATGTGATTGGTATTACCATCGGATTCAGCATAACCAAATCTAACCAGTCCCCACTTGCTCTTTCTAGCATCATTTCATATGTCCACATTACTGGTGAAACGAAAAATCCTGCTCTAACAATGAATTTGAAAAGATGAGAGACATCTTGTGATACTGCATTTATTGGCGCCATCATTAGGCCGACCCCCATGGCCAATATTGTCGTTAAAATCAGACCTACTGGAACCATCCATATTGTATGATTAGGAGTCACATCTAAGTATATCATTACTGGAATAATTGCAGTAAAAGATAGGAGTGAAATCACTAGATTAGCGAAAACTGGAGCTATTGCAAAAATTTCTCTTGGGAAATATACGTTCTTGATTAGGTTTCCCGCATTGGTAAGACTGTTTACTGTAGCTTGTAGGCTGCGACCAAAATGCCCCCAAACGATTACTCCGATAATAACGTATAGAGAATAATTTGCCTCTGGGCGTCCGGCAATAATTGTGAAGAGAATAAAATAAACTGCAGATAGTAAAAATGGCTCAATAACGGTCCAAGCATATCCTAAGTATGCTCTTTTGTATCTAGCTCTCAGATCCTTCTTTACTAGATTTTTTATTAGGTACCATTCTTCGAAAAATGTACGAATGAATTGTACTGGCCCCATGAAAAATGAAACTTTGGAGTTTGGTTCTACGAGTGATTTCTTTTCGGACACAGTATTCCTCCTTATTCGTAATCTAATTATGGATAATTTATTTTATTCGACACTTAAATTTGTAAATCTCCATCTCTGTAATTACAAGGCTCTGGAGACAATATTCCTTGCTCGGCTAAATTTGATGCTTCGACAAGAGCGTCCGGAGTCCCACAATCGATCCACAACGAGTTTTCCGACTCGATTATCGATGCCGAACCTTCCTTGACATAAGTCCGATTAATGTCACTTATTGACATTTTAGCACCTTTTTGTGCAACCACAGAATCGAGCCTGTCCCAAAATGATTCATCATAAAGATAAATTCCACCGATAGCGAATGATGATGGTGGGGTTTCGGGTTTTTCAACAATGTCAACTAAATTTTTATTTTCGTCGAAAACCGCGATTCCAAATCTTTCGGGATCATCCACAACTCTGCCGATTAAGGCACAGCCAGGAGGAGATACAGAATCGATGAAATGCTTTACTGCATCAGTTAATTCGATTGTAGTTATGTTATCCGAAAAATAGAGCAATATTCTGCTACCCTCTACATGTGGCCTAGCCAGGTTAAGTGCATGGTGAACTCCTAGTGGCTCTTCCTCGATAACATAATGTATTGTTTCTCCAGGAAGTCCTGTTCCTACATGCTGAGCAATCTGACCAATGAACTGATTTCCAATGATAGTAATATCTGTAATTCCAGCTCGTCGGATTGTTCCTAAAGCATAATCAATAACTGGTCTTTTGTAAAGAGGTAGTAACGTTTTGTGAGTGTATCTCGTAAATGGAAGCATGCGCGAACCATGCCCGCCTGCTACAAGTATTGCTTTCATTTTAATTCCTCATTTCAATATTTTATTGGTGAACCAACTGCATTAGCTCTCCATCCCATATTCCGCATATCTTGTAAATTAATTACTCGACGGCCATCATAGAAATTTGGAGTTTTCTGTGATGTCAGTAATCTTTGCCAATCGATCTGAATACACTCCTTGTGAGCCGTAGCAAGTACGATTAGATCAAAGCCTGATGCCGAATTAATGTCATCAAGAACATCTACTTCCTTTGGAAAATCGCTCGCTGGAATATATGGGTCCCATGCAGTTATTGAAATTCCCGAGTCTATCAGATTAGCTGCTAGTGGTTCAACTGGAGTCTCTCTTGCGTCACCTACTCCTGGCTTGTACGACCAACCCAGGAATAATACTCTCCCTTCACCTGGTGGGACGCCTGAATGATACATTATATCCTTCAATACCCCTGAAACATGCTTAGGCATCATTCTGTTTACAGCCCTAGCGGCTGTAATCAATTCTGCTGGAACGCCTATTTCCTGGGCTCTTTGCATCATGTAATATGGGTCTACAGGAATACAATGTCCTCCTACTCCAATACCGGGAGTATATCTGTGAAAATTCCATTTTGTAGCTGCTGCTGACAAAATATCTTCAACATCCAAATCGAGTTCAGGGAAAATCTGAGCCAACTCGTTTACCAGAGCAATATTGATGTCTCGCTGAACGTTTTCAATTACTTTGGTTGCTTCAGCAACTTCGATTTTACCTACATACTGTACGTCTTCAGAAGTCAAACGTTTGTATAATTGCACTAGACTCTGTCCGACCTCTGGATTTGAACATCCAATCACTCTTGCTACCTGTCGCACTCCATGGTTTGGGTCCCCAGGATTGAATCTTTCAGGACAATATGCTACTTCAATATCCTCGCCTTCCTTTAATCCGAGTTCATCTAAAATTGGAAGCCACGTACTAGCAGTTACCCCCGGGTATACAGTGCTCTCAAGAATTACGACCTTGCGACTACCTTTACTCGATGCTTCAAAAACTGCCCTACCTGCACTCTCAACGTATGATAAATCCGGTTTAAGATCTTCAGATACTGGAGTCGGTACTGTAACAATTAGAACATCACACTGTGCTGTTGCATCAGCAGTACTTCTAGTAATGTGCCAACGTTCTGAGCCTGGCTTGGGAATCAAATCATCCAGATCAGGATCACCGAGTGGGTTTTTACCTTCATGCAAACAATTGACAATATACTCAGAAAGATCTACTCCCCAAACATTGAATCCTGCATCGCGGAAACCAATGGCTGTAGGCAATCCAACATAACCCAAACCGATTATTCCTACATTCAAACTGCCGGACTCGGCTCTTGATGAAAATGAGGAATCCCAGCCCATTGATTGATGGTGAATATTCTCATTCATCAACTAGTTGGTAGTTAGAAGATGGATTCTTTAATTGTGAACCAAGAGCATCTCTTCCCAAAAAGACAACTCAGGTTGTTTGGGTTTAGAAATAAGTCCTTCACAAAATCAGCAGCTGTTGCAGCATCCGTCAGATTTCTTTTCTTTACCAGCGTCAAACATTTCTCTCAGGCTGCCATCGTTAAGCATCTCAAGAGCAATATCAGATCCACCAATCAATTCTCCGTGAACAAAT
>MDSV01010700.1_pt1 | contig 14465 bp, 15 predicted proteins | sample 810851 | NCBI WGS metagenome assembly MDSV01 (sample SAMN05326640, study PRJNA326480) | marine metagenome | isolation source: seawater | place: Atlantic Ocean: North East | collected 2012 | reverse complement strand
GGATTTTTTAAAAAAATGTTTTTTGCAGATAATATTGCACCATTTGTTGATGAAATTTTTCTTAATCCCGTAGGTTTAGATTCATTCGCTATTATGCTTGGGGCAATTGCTTTTGGAATACAATTGTATTGTGACTTTTCAGGTTATACTGATATTGCAATCGGCGCTGCATTAATTCTTGGATTTAAAATACCAAAAAATTTCAATTTTCCATTTTTTGCAACATCTCCCTCTGAGTTCTGGAGACGTTGGCATATCAGTTTATCATCTTGGGTTAAAGATTATGTTTTTTTCCCATTAGTCATAAAAAACAAAAGATCACAAATTAGAATTTTATCAAGCTTGTTTGTTACTATGTTTTTAATTGGCATATGGCATGGTGCAGGTTTGAATTTCATTATTTATGGTCTAATTCATGGTTCATACGTTACGATTGAAACTTTCATCAGAAGTAAATTTCCCAAAATTGGAAAAAATTCATTCTTAAAATCTAAATTTGGAAAAATTATCTCAATTTTAGCTACACAATATCTAATCATTCTATCATTTTTAGCATTTAGAATTCATGATTTAGAAATGTTATCCTATTCAATACAAAAATTCATCTTTTTTGATTTTATTCTAACCGATCTTCCAATTTTTATTTTAGAACATAAACTTCCGTTATTTTTAATGTTATTATTTATCATCATACATATTATTTCATATAAAAATCAGAATTTCATTAATAGAATTTCAAATCTTCCATTAAAGTATTGGACAATATTTCTTATTATACTAATTTCTGGAATAATTTTCTTTTATGATACTGATCCAAAGGCCTTCATCTATTTCAGATTTTAATCAAGTTCATACGAGTTAATATCATTTAATAAATTCATGATATCATTTTTTGAAACTAATTTAGGATTATTATCAAGATGTTTCTTATCATTTAGAATAATTTCTGCAGCTTGTTCTACTTCTAATTTAAGAAAAATTTTTTCAAATACCAATTTTTTTACAATTTTTTTGAATCTATCATAAAAAATTGAATTATTAAATTTATGTGCAATTAATGTTGTATACGCTAATGCATGACCATGTGAAAAACCTTCATTTGAATAAACATAAGATAATGCATGACCTAATGTAGTAGATGAATTACCAAAACCTAAACCACAATACATAGAACCTAACATAATTGAATCTGAATCATCGTTCATTATTCCATATTCGAGTTTATCAAATGCTAAATTACATAAAAATTTTGTATATGGATTAGCATTTTTACTATCATATGCTTCTGTCGCTTGTGCACAAGAATCAATCACCGAATTACTAAAAATTTTTTTTGGGGTATTTTTTAAAAAATATGAATCTTCTATTGCTATATCCGCAATTAAATCATCATCATGAAAACTCTTTTTTTTATCATCTATTTTCAAAACTGATATACGAGTTACTTCACTTCCACTTCCAAATGTAGTTGGAATTAAAATTTTTTTTTTATCAAGTTTGTATCCTACATATTTGGCAACATCCAAACAACTTCCTCCTCCAAGTCCAACCACACATGAAAAATCAAAATTTGAAAATTCTTCAAGAATCTTATTCACTGTGCCCATTGATGGATTATTTTCTACTTGATCAAAAATTGTCGATCTTTTTTCTAAATTTAGATATTTTATCCAACCTCTAGATTTTGCACCATTTGATGTTATTAGTAATGAATTATCAGGAAATTCAAATTCATGTGCCGAATTTTTTCCTATAATTATGTGATTTGGCTGTTTGATTGAAAACATTTTGAGATTAATTATGTGGAATGTTTTTAATACTTAACATTAATCCTAGAAAATAACACATGTCTAATACTGAAATTTTACAAAAAAAATTGCAACAAAATTCAATTGTAAAGGTTGGAGGTGCATTTGATGCAATGTCTGCTAAACTAGTTGAAAATGCTGGGTTTGACGCTGTTTGGGCTGGAAGCTTTGCTATATCCGCAACTCATGCATTACCTGATGCAAGTATTTTGACTATGACTGAATTTTTTAATGTTGCATCCACAATGACTAATGCATGTGACATACCAATAATTGCAGACTGTGATACTGGTTATGGTGGTCCAAGTAACGTTGCACATATGGTAAGAAAATATGAGAATGCAGGAATTGCTTCAATTTGTATTGAGGATAAAATCTTTCCAAAACAAAATAGTTTACTTGAAGGAGGAAAAAATGATCTAATTTCTGAAAAAGAATTTGTTGCAAAAATTTTAGCTGCTAATGAAGCAAAAAACAATAAAGATTTTCTTATTATTGCCCGAATCGAAGCTCTTATCTCCGGATTAGGTGTAAAAGAAGCTCTAAAACGCGCTGATGCATATGAGGCTGCAGGAGCGGATGCGATTTTAATTCATTCAAAACAAAAAAACCCTGCCGAAATTTTTGAATTTACAGATTCATGGAAGGGTACTATTCCTATAGTTGCTGTACCTACAACATATGATAGTGTAAAACTAAAAGAACTTCATGAACATAAAATAAAAATGGTCATATATGCAAATCAAACATTACGTGTAGCATATACCGCAATGGAAAATTTACTGAATGAAATGATGATGGCTGAAAAAATTTCTGATATTACACAACCGATGTCTGATATGAATGAAATCTTTGAATTACAAGAAATGTATGATATAAAAAATAAAGAAAAAAATTTAGAAAAAGAATTAAAAAAATTAGGTTACATCAATTGACTCAAGATTTTCAAAAATTGATGTGCACATTTTTAATTAAAAATGGAATAAAAAATTTTATTGGAGTTCCTGATTCAACTATGAAAAATTTTATTCAGGAAGCTTTGGATAGAAAAAAAATAATTATTACTACTAGAGAAGAAGAAGCAATAGGAATTGCTACTGGTATGATGTTAGCTAACAGCCATTCATTAGTTTTTATGCAAAATGCTGGATTTGCAAATTCTCTTAGCACGATTACTTCTTTGGTACAATTGTATGAATTTCCTATAATTTTTCTAATTGGTTGGAGAGGCTTTAAAAAAAATGATGCACCTGAACATAAAAAAATTGGAAAAATTCAGCCTAAATTACTTAGTAGTTTAGAGCTAGATACAAAAATATTAAATAAAAATAATTGGAAAACTGCATGCACATGGGCAGTTAAAAAAATTCATAATGGAAAATCTTGCGCATTAATTATACCGAGGGAATTTGTTGATTAGAAAAGATGCCATTGAATTATGTGTCAATGAAATCAAAAACCAACCGATAATATCTGCAAATGGTTTCATAAGTAGGGATCTCTTTAATGTTAAAGACAAAAATACAAATTTTTACATGATAGGTTCTATGGGTCTTGCATCATCTATTGGTCTAGGGATTGCATTAAAAAAACCCAAAAAAAGAATATTTGTTTTTGATGGAGACGGTAATATTCTCATGAACCTTGGTTCATTAGTTACTATAGGCAATATGGCTCCAAAAAATTTTGTTCACTTAGTTTTTGATAATTCTATTCATGAATCTACTGGTGGGCAACCAACTGCCTCTAGTATCATTAAAATTGAAAAAATAGCTAAAGCCTGTAATTATAATCATATTTTTAAAGCATCTACTAAAAATCAAATTTTGAAAACCTTGCAAAAAATAAAAAAACATCAAGGTCCAATCTTACTTCTAATTAAAATTGAAAAAGGTAAATCAATTGGAAGACGAATATCCAAAAAACCTAAAGACATACGAAAGGAATTTTCTAAGAATCTATAAAAAATGAATGCTATTATTCTTGCTGCAGGAGATGGAACCCGGATGGGTAGATTGACAACTGAACTTCCAAAACCCTTGATCGATGTAAATGGCATTTCTATTATTGAAAGACAAATAAATAATTTAAGACAAAATTCTATCTCTAAAATTATAATCATTACAGGTACGAATCATAAAAAATTTAACATTTCAAATGTTGAATACATTTATGATGAAAATTCCAAATCTCATGATCAATTAGGTAGTTTGATGTGCGCAAAAAATAATTTTTGTGACGATATCCTAATTGTTTTTGGAGATATAATATTTGAAGAGTCAATACTTACTCAAATTTTAGAATCAGATGATGATATTGTGTTAGCTGTTGACAGGGATTGGAAGAAATCCTATGTCAAAAGAACAAATAATTCTTTTGATGACGCTGATAAAGTAACTATTCAAAATGACAAGGCTATTAGAATTTTTAAAAATTTTAACGAATCTGATGATGAATCCAATATTGGAGAATTTTTAGGATTAATGAAATTATCAAAGAAAGGATCGATAAAGTTGTATGAGTGTTATCAAAAACTAATGTTATCCCATTCTGGAACTTTTCATGATGCAGAATCTCTTGAAAAAGCAAAATTAATTGATCTATTACAAGAATTATTGGAACAACAAATTGAAATCAATACCATTTCTATAACTGGAAAGTGGTGTGAAATTGATACTGAACAGGATCTTTCATTTGCTAAAGAAACATTCTAAACTATTTTTTTTGTAATTTATTTAATTCTAATTTTAGTTTCATTTCTATTGGAAATGACTTTCCGATTAAATTCTCTAGTTCCTGAGGATCGTTTTCTAGATTATAAAGTTCCATTGAATTATTATATTCATTTACAATTAATTTCCATTCTGATGTTCTAACACTTTTTGTATTTGGTTCTTTTGGAGGAGCTTTTTCATGTAATGGATTTGCAGTTTCAGTATAAGCAATCCTTTCTGTAAATGGCTTTCCTGCAAATAGAGGTAATAAAGAAACTCCATCAATTGATTCAAAGTCACTATCCATTTTTATTTTTAATTGTTCTAAAATCGTTGGTAAAATATCAATATGTCTAATCTGAGTATTGATTTCTTTATCTCTGGCGATATTTGAAATATAATAAGAAAACGTCTTAATTGTATAATCATAACAAAATGCACCATATGCACGTTCTCCAAATTTTTCGCCTACACTAATTCCATGATCAGAAAAAATTATAATAATTGAATTATCCCATAAACCTAATTTTGTTATTTGTTTAGAAATAGATTCCAAATAATCCTCTGCTCCCTGAAATAATTCATCATATTTTTCATCATTTCTTTTCTTATTTTCAAAATAATCTTTAGAAAAATTATCATAAACTTTCAAGACTGAATCTCTTATTCCCGTATGAATACTACTAAAATGTAGATACACAAAAAAATTTTCATTTTTTTGATTTAATTTATCTAAAATATTTTCATGTCTTTCTATTAGATCTACATTTGATTCATCAAATACATGGTATTCATCAAATCCACTTTTTGGTAAAACCAATTCTGAATGAACATCTGCATAAGTATAAAAATTATTTTCTTGTAGATAACTTGCTAATGTCTTAAATTGATATTTTTTAAATTTTATTGAATGCCAATAACTAAAACACCCATTTCTGTTTCCATACGAACCTGAAACCAAAGCATGAACTGCAGAATTTGTATATGGTGCATAAGTAATTGTTTTCGGCAAAAAAACACCTTTTGATTTTAGGATTTGAAATATTTTTGATTTTTTTGCTCTATCAACTCTTCCACCATCAATACAAATCAGGATTACGTTAGTGTTTTTCATATTAATTCTTAAATTTGAAGATCATAAATCAAATATAAGTAAAAACTTTATGTGGAATTAATAAGTGATAATATGCTTCAAGAAATAATAACTGATACAAATCTTGTTTGGGATAAATCTTCATTTAAAACTACCTTTCTGGTTGATATTTCAAACGAATCCATAAATGAATTATTAGATAATAGAAATAAACTCGCAAATCTTGACATCCGATTACCTAAATTTCAAAATGAAATTTTGAATTTTAAAAGAGATTTTCTTTTAGATGGAATTGGATTCTTTGTAATTAATGGAAAATGTTTTGATGATTTTACAAATGAAGAATTAATTGAGATTTATAGAATTATTGGAACATACTTGGGTACACTTTATACTCAAAACATAAAAAATGAAAAACTTGTAAAAATTCAAGATGAGGGTAAATCAATGAAGACTGGTGGAAGATATCATCAAACTCGAGAAGGTGGTTCTTTTCATACTGATAGTCCTCAATGGACACGTGTTCCAGATTTTATTGGATTATGTTGTATTAATCCTGCAAAAAAAGGTGGTGAAAGTAAGTTTGTAAGCGCTTACAAGATTCATAATGAAATGTTGAAAACACATCAGGATTATTTATCCATTTTATATGAAAAATTCCATTTTGATAAACGTGGAGAATTTGTTGATGGTGAATCACCGACCGTATTCGAACCAATTTTTAAATTTGAAAAAAATTTTCTTAAATGTAGATATTTAAGAAATTACATTGATGATGGTCATTCTTTACAAAAAATTCCTCTAAATGAAAAACAAAAACAAGCACTTGACTATCTTGATGAAATCATACATGATGAAAATAATTCTGCAGAATACAATCTAAAAAAAAATGATGTAGTATTTTTTAATAATAATAGAATAATTCATGGAAGGACAAGTTTTGAAGATTTTGATGAACCTGAAAAAAAACGCTTAATGATTAGAGCGTGGGTAAAAAATGATTTATCTCACATATAACCAAGTTTTTTCAATTCTTTAGAAATCTCTTTTTCTTCATCTTCAGTAAGTGCATCATCCGCCTTAATTCTATCTTTTTTCATATTATCTATTAGATTTTCCATCTCATTAATTATTCCAGGATTATTTTTTGCTATATTAGAATTTTCATAAGGGTCATTTTTCAAATCATAAAGATTAACATTTTTTTTTGGATTTTTAGAATTTCTGAAATATTTGTATTTTCCTGTCCGTATTCCAATTGAATCTAGTTCAGATTCTTTTTCATAAGGGATTGTATGAAGAAAAATATTATTTTCTTTAATTTTTTCATTATGAATTAATTTCAGTAAACTTCTTCCAGATTTTAAATTATCAAATGGAATATCTAAAGCATCAAAAATTGTTGGAAAAATATCTAAATTCGAAACTTGTTCAGAAATATTTTTTGATGAAAATTGTTTACCTTTTATCAAGAGTGGAATATGTAATAATTCATCATATAATGATAATGTGAAATATGGATCCCTAGAACGTTTCTGGCATGATGATAAATCTTTATTTGAATAGTCAACTCTTGACTTAGCTATATTCTTTTTGAATTTACCCATTATTTTTCCTCCTGTATTATGTACTGCTTTAGGTAAAATTTTTTTTCCTATCTTGGAAACTTGTTTAAATTCTGGTTCAAACTGAAAAGAGCTTTTCTCTCCAAATGGTATTCTCTCTCCATGATCTGCAGTTAAGACAAAAATTGTATTATCAAAATTAATTTTTTCCGAAATTTTCATCAACCAATAATCTATAGATGAAACTGTTTTTGCGTAGGTACTATTCCCAAATTTCTCTGATTGAAATTCATCAATTTTCAATGGTTGACGACCTTCACGTAAAGGATGTAAATCGAATAAATGTATGTAACAAAACCACGGTTTTTTATTATCGAGAGAATCTAATAATTTTAAAATTTTATCTGTCATTCCAGTAGGAAGTGTTTCTGGTGGTGGTCCTGGTTCATACACATGTTCTTTATTCTCTAAGAAATTTGCTAAAGGTTGTAACGATGTTAATTTTGGAATTAATCCAACAATTTTATAATCTTGTTCTTTTAATTTTTGTAGATTATTATTTTCTAATAAAATAATTTTTTTTGCTCTAATTCCAGTTTCATATTGAAATTCTGAATTGAATAAACAATTTAATGATATTGTAGTTCCATCTGCAGGTGAGAATGTATTATTAAAATAAACTCCATTATCTACTAACGAATCTAAAAATGGTGTATGTGATTTTTTGTCACTACCATAACATTGATCAGCTCGTAATCCATCAATTAAAAAAAACAAAATATTTGGTTTCATGTTAAATCATAAAAAATCGTCTATTTTATCGATTTGTATCTTATCTTCACACATATTTTTATTTATAGTGAAATTGATATAGTTCTCAAAAACAATCATCATATGAATAAAAACAATGTACTATTTCGTTCTTGGTATTATTTCCGAATGGGATGGTCGACTTATTTTGCATTTATTTTAGCCGCCATAAACACACTTACTGTTACATATTTCCTTGCCATAGATAATTACCCACTACTAAAAACAATATTCCCGTCATTTGAAACTTATATTATCTTAGTTGTATCGATTGGGATACCATTATTAATTTTTGTTGGTTATTCACATTTCAAAAAAACTCAGGCATTCAAGTCGGAGGTAGATGTTCTAGTAGAAAGTAATCCATATCTACGTCGAACAATTGTCAATACTGAAATTATTTTAAAATTAAATTTACTACTTACTAATAATATAATATCTGATTTAAAAAATAAAACAATTGATGATTCAAAGATTAAAGAATTAGAAGAACTTGTAAATCAATTAGAATATTTAAGTAAAAATCGTACATTTACAAATTCAAGTGATCTCGATTATCTAAAAAAAGAATTAGGATTAAAAAGCTAATTTTAATTATAAAAAATATGAATTAATTTGATAGTCACAATTCACCAACCAAATTATCTTCCATATTCTGGTTTCTTTCATAAACTATCTCTTGCTGATACATTTGTCATATTAGATGATACACAATTTCAATTTGATTATACAAATAGAAATAAAATTTTAAAGCCTGATGGAAATTGGACTCGGATTAACATTCCAATAAAAAAACATCAAAAATTTTTTCCAATTAAAGAAGTTGAAATAGATAATGATAAAAACTGGAGATATGAAAATATGAATTTATTATTAACCTGCTATGAAAATAGTAAATATTTTCATATGTATAGAAATTTTTTCGAAGAGATTTTTTCTTTAGAATGGAAATATCTCTTTGATATTAATTTTGAAATAATAAAAAAATGTATTGAATGGTTAGATATTAAAATAAATTTAGTAAAGGAATCTGAATTAAATATATCTGGAGAAAGTTCTGAAAAATTAGTAAATATTTGTAAAAACTTGGATGCTAAAACATATGTTTCTGGTCCAGGTGGAAAAAAATATCTAGATCAAAATTTATTTTATGACAATGATATTCAGTTAGTATATCAAAATTTTGTATCAAAAATATACCCTCAAAATACTGATGTTTTTGTCCCAGATCTCTCAATAATGGATCTACTATCTAATCTCGGTCCAGATTCCAAATCTTTCTTATTTAAATAACAGTTGTTTACTGAATATTTTCGGATTTATCATTTTTTACAATTTCAAATTTATTGATCATAAGCATTCTTTTTATCCTGTTATTTTCGGAACAATTTATGATAATTCTTACAAAAGGGATCATGAATGAATATAAAAACAAAAATATTCTCGTTACGGGAGGTACGGGTTCCATAGGTCTTTCATTAGTTAAAAAATTATTATCATGTAAACCAAAATTTATTAAAATTTTAACAAATGATGAAAATTCTATATTTGATGCACGCAAAATTCTTGGTGAAAACAAATCAATAAAATACATTGTAGGTGACATTCGAGACAAAGAACGTTGTCAACTAGCAGTCCGAAATGTGGATATTGTATTTCATGCTGCGGCAATGAAACATATTGATATCTGTGAACAAAATCCTTTTGATGCCGTAAAAACTAATGTGATAGGTACTAGTAATATGTTAGAAGTTTCAATTATTGAAGGAATTTCTAAATTCATTTTCATTAGTACGGACAAAGCAACAAATCCTACAAGTACATTAGGCGCAAGTAAACTTCTTGCAGAGAGATTAACGTTAGATGCTGGGTCTTCACTTGAAAATGGTAAAATGATCTTTACTATAGCCAGATTTGGAAATGTAGTTGGTTCCAGAGGTTCTGTTTTTCAAATATTCAATCAGCAGTTACGAAATAACTCTCCAATCACTGTAACTGATTCTAGAATGACACGTTTCATCATGTCATTATCTGATGCTGCATCAATGATATTAAAAATAGGTCATGTAGCAAATAATTCCGATACTTTTATTCTAAAAATGCCTTCAGTAAAAATTGAACAATTTGCCAAAATGATGATTCAAGTTTATAAAAAAAGAAATAAACTAAAACAAACTCCAAAAATTAAAATATCTAAAATTAGATATCATGAAAGATTTCATGAATTATTGATCACTAATGATGAAATTGAATTCTCACATGATGTTGGTGATATGTATAAAATTTCAAAACAATTAAATAAAAAAATACTAAATCATAAACAATTTAATTCTTCATCTGCATCTCAAATAGATAAGAAAAAACTTCAAAAAATAATTAATGAACTCTTTGATGAAATTAATTAGAAAATTTAGTGATATTCTATGAAATGGAAAATTCCCTTATACAAAATATCTACAGATACAGATGATATAAAAAATATAAAGAAAGTTTTACGAAGAAAAATGGATTGGGCTATAGGTCCTGAAATTCCAGAATTTGAAAAAAAAATTGCAAAATATGTAGGCTCAAAATTTTGTATTGCATTCAATTCTGGTACATCTGCAGGGCATGCTGCATTATTAGCTGCAAATATTAATTCTGGTAACATAATTGTACCATCATTTACTTTTATTGCAACATCTAATTGGCCATTAATGGTTAATTCTAAACCAAAATTTTCAGATATTGAAGAAAAATACTTAGGATTAGATCCTCAAAAACTTCTTCATTCAATAACGAAATCAACTAAAGCAATAATTCCTATTCATTATGCTGGACTTGCTTGCAATATAGAAGAAATTTCTAAAATTTCCAAAACAAAAAAAATTCCATTAATAGAAGATTGTGCAGAAGCATTAGGTGCGACAGTTAATGGAAAATCTATTGGTACTTTTGGCGAAATGTCAGTATTTAGTTTTGCACCAAATAAAATCATCTCTACTGGTGAAGGTGGCGCTGTTTGTACAAATTCAGAAAAATTTTATAAAAAATTAAAATTAATTCGTTCTCATGGGAGAATTTCAAACGAGAAATATTTCAAAACTAACTCGCAACCAAATTATATCACTGTTGGTTATAATTGGCGTATGTCTAGTATGACTGCAGCATTAGGTTTATCACAATTTGATAAGATTGAAAAAAATATTAAATTAAGAAGAACTCATGCAGAATATTTCTCTAAAAGATTAACTGGATTATCTGAAATTAAATTACCAATAGAACCTAATAATAGAAAACATGTTTATCAACTATACACAATTAGATTGGAAAATTCAAAAATTCGTAATAGTTTACAAAAATTCCTTTCAAAATGTGGAATCATGACGAAAATTTTCTTTGATCCAGTACATAAATATAATTTTTATAAAATTAATAATTCCTACCGGAAAAATTTCTTATCAACTACAAATATTGTTTCAAGTCAGGCATTATCTTTACCACTATTTCCCACATTAAAAAATGAAGAAAAATCATTTATCTGTGACAAAATATTTCAATTTTTTGAAGAAAACAGTGGATAATGTTGACTGAAAAAAACTGGGAAAAACCTGTAATTGAACATGGTAAAATGACAAAATATAATTACATTGTTCAATACCCAGAAAATCTTGAACTAGGAAAAAATTTTGATATTGGAGAATTCACTTACATTAATTCGTTGAAAGGTGTAATTATTGAAGATAATGTTCAAATTGGTTCACATTGTGCAATATTATCAAATTCGACTATTGACAAAAAATCTGGAAAAATAAAACTTGAAAAAAATTGCAAAATTGGAACACATTCTACTATAATGCCTAATGTTACAATAGGTGAAAATTCTATTGTTGCAGCTTATTCTTTTGTAACCACAAATATTCCAAAAAATGAACTTTGGTTAGGTATTCCTGCAAAATTCAAGTCTAAATTGCCTGAATAATAGTACAATTGATTACAAAATTATTTTAAATGGAATTTTTATAGATTTGTATGCAAATTTTGATAATTGCAGCACATCCTGACGATGAGTGTATAGGTATGGGAGCTACAATAAAGAAACTTTCGTCCAAAAATAAAATTCATTTATGTGTTGTTTCTGAAGGTGCATCTGCACAATATACAGAAAAAAAAATGATCACAGAAAGAAGAAATGCATGTAAAAAATCAGCTAAGATCTTAGGCATTTCTGATTATACTTTTTTAAATTTTCCAGATATGAAATTGGATTCAATTCCACATTTGGAAATAAATCAAGAATTAGAAAAAATCATTAAAAAAATTAATCCAAAAATAGTTTACACAACTCCTAATCATGATATTAACAAAGATCATCAAAAAGTATTCGAATCAACTTTGGTAGTAACTCGACCACAATCTAGTAATGTAAAACACGTTCTTTCTTATGAATTCCCCGGAAAAAAATTATTACCATATATTCCAGATATCTACGAAGACATATCCAAATATTATGAATTTAAAATTAAAGCATTCAAAAATTATAAATCTGAAATTGAAAAATTTCCTCATCCGCGTTCATTACAATCTATTGAGAATATGGCAATAATGAGAGGAATCGAATCTGGACTAATGAAAGCTGAAGCCTTTAATCTTGTCCATCAAATTAATTCTTAAAATATAATCAATCATTGTTTGAATTCAAATTATGGAATTTTAGATAATCTAATTCAAAAACTTTAACATGAATCTCTTCAAAATCTAATTTTTCAGTATCAATTACGTTCTTAAAATAATCATATTCATTCTCATAAATATTAACTAAAAATGGATACGTGATCTCAGTTACGCTATTTTTTTCAATTACAATATATTTTAAATCCTCTTTTTCACAATTAAGAATAAATTCATTTAATGTAGTACCAAAGACACTGCCTACAATATGAATATTTTTACTATCTAGAACACTGTCAAATGTAATATCCGAAGTTCCTAGTTGGCGAAATTCTGAATTTGAATCTGATAGCTGAAGATAATTCATAGCCCTTAACACATTTCCTGTATCTAAAATTTTTCCAGATAATTTGTTTTCAAGAATTTTCATAAATTTTATCTGTTCATTCTGTTCTGCTTTATTTACAATTTCATATCTTGTTAAAAACCATGATGATAAAATTATAATAATAATTAAAATTATTATCAGCGAAACCATCTTTTGTCTATCGGTAAATGAAAATGTGCTCAAACCATACTCTATTAACCTCTGAATTGGAAGTGTTGCAATAATTATTAAAAATGGGAATAAATAAAAAAGAAATCTCCGTTCTGGTATTACTGAAAAAGAGATTATCATTGCAGATAATGTGGTAATAATCAAAATCCAATTTCCATTTATGAATCTCTGATTTTGATCAAATGCTCTGAACGAGAAGAAAATACCAAATGGTAATAAAATTACCAGATATGGATAAGAAATTTGTATTAATTGTTCTATTATATTAAAAATTCCAGTAACTAAAAATCTATCAGCAAACTGAATTATTCCATTGTCGTTAATGTAATCAAATGCTGAATATTCAAGTTCACTAGTATTTACAGATTGAAGTGTACCGAATTCACCCGTAAAAATTCTATTTCCATAGTCAAAATAGAATGGATCATCATATGAATTATATCTATTTGCTAACATAGGTGATGCAACTAAGAAAAATATTGCTAAACATAAAATAAATTTCCCAAATGTCTTTGGATTAATTTTTGAATTATAAAATAAAATAATTGAAATCACAATTAACATTATTATGCCTGGCCACCTTATCCACCACAATAAACCTGCAAATAGAAATGATAATAAATAAAATCTTGTTTTATATGTTAAAATAAAATAAAATGATGCCATAAACAGAAAAATATACAAAGGTTCTGACAATGCTTGTCCTGAATTATAATTTAGATGGGGTTCAAATGCAAAAAGGCATGCAGCTACAAGAGAATATTTTTCTGGGAAAAATTTTCTTGCAAGAACATACATCATAAAGATACTTGCAATCGATACTCCAACTGAAACTATTCTAGCCATATTGGCATAATCAATAAAATTTTCACTATCAACTAAATTAAGAAATGGACTTAGAAAAATGGTCCACCCTAATGTTTTTGATGACATTGGAGAATAATCGCCATTTGTATGTGCTATTGAACGTAAAATGTATCCTAACGCATCTTCATCATTGGGAAAGGTAGAAAAATCTATCAAATATAATTTCATGGAAAGTGAAATACATGAAATCAGTATTAAGAAAATAATTACTTGAGATTTATTCAAAAATTCACCTATTCCAAAAAATAAATTCTTTAATTATGCCCAAGCTTAATGACGAGCCTGTTCCTAATGGTTTCATTTTTCTTGTTCCTCCTACCCGTTCACCTTCATTTCCAATAATTTCACATATTTTTTGTCTTCTCTTAAGACCTCTAATACTCATTTGTTGAGTTGATG
>MDSV01149560.1_pt1 | contig 14467 bp, 17 predicted proteins | sample 810851 | NCBI WGS metagenome assembly MDSV01 (sample SAMN05326640, study PRJNA326480) | marine metagenome | isolation source: seawater | place: Atlantic Ocean: North East | collected 2012 | reverse complement strand
AGTTTAAATGCTGAACTTGGTTTTCAATCTAACCCTGGATATGTTGCGTCTAAAGGGGGTTTAAAGCAATTAACAAAAGCAATGGCGTTTGATTATTCAAAATATAATATTAGATTTAATAATATAGGACCAGGATATATTAAAACTAAAATGACAATTAAAAGTTTTAATAATCCAAAAAAAAGGAATGAGAGAATTAAAAGAATGATGTTAAAAAAATTTGGAACTACTAAAGATTTGTTTGGAATAATAGTGTTTTTGGTAAGTGATGCATCATCTTATGTTACAGGACAAGATTTTTATATTGATGGAGGATTTTTATCAAAAGGAATTTAAAATTATTAAAAATTGAAAGTTTTGTCGATTATATTAAAATCTTCAAAATCATCAATTTCTAAAAGATTGTATTTTTTTTCTAAATTATATTCATAAGTTTTTTTTCCAACCCATCTATTATTTAGAATATCTTGAGATTTAAGAATATATATACTTCCATCATCCCAAAACCATCCTTTTAGATTTTGTCTAGAAAGATTGTTGTATTTTCCCCACTCAAAATTATGAATAATTCTTCCTGTCGCCAAAGTATCTACCTTTTTTTCTAAATATCTATTAATACATAAGTCAACTATTCCCTTTGGCCTTTTTGGTGAAGTTGGCTGCATACAAACAACTACATCTGCTTTGGTGATCTTAATTGCATGTTTAATTACCTCAATAGTTTTGCTTTTATCTTTGGATAAGGCTTTGGGACGATCAATTACCTTTGAACCGTATTTTAAAGCTACCTTTTTAATTCTGAGGTTTTCTGTTGTTACGAAAAAATCTTCTATTAATTTTGATTCTTTGGCTGATTTTATAGACCAATAAATCAATGGTTTTTTTTTCAAAATCTTTAAATTTTTATTTTTAATTCCTTTGCTTCCACCTCTGGCTGGTATAACTGCAATTATTTTCATTTTATTTTCTAGTTAAAATTTCTAAAGTTTTTTGAGTACTTTTAATCAAATAATCTAAACTTCTTTTATTCATCCAAACATGAATAGGGAAAGAGATCATATTTTTGAAGAAATAATCAGTATTAGTCAATTCACGATAGAAGTTGTTTCCTCTTTTTTTAAAAAATTTATACTTATGCAATGGATGAAATTGTACAATTACTTGTATTTTAAATTTAGAGCTCATTATTTTAATAAATTTATCTTTTTTTATATTATTAATTTTAGTGTCTATATAAGCGGGTAGAAGATGATAAGAGTTAGTACATCCCTCTCTGTTTTTTTGAAATTTTAAAAATTTATATTGTTTTAGAGAACTAATTATTTTTTTAGCCATGAAATTTCTCTTCTTATTTAATTTATTTATCCTGTCTAGAAGATAAAAACCTGAACAAGCCTGTATTTCTGTCATTGGGAAATTAAAGGGTGTAATATTATTTAAATCCTGATCTACGTCTACCATTGCAGGTTTCCAATATTCTTTTTTATTTGGATATTGCTTGTGACCATTATGTCTTAAGCCTGGAATATATTTTTGAAACTTCTTATTATTAACTATAAGCATGCCACCCTCACCTAAGGTGGTCATATTTTTTTGTTGATGAAAAGAAAATATAGATAGATCACCAAATGTTCCGACATGTTGATTATTAATTTTAGATCCTAATGATTGAGCACAATCTTCTATTAATATTATCTTTTCTTTTTTACAAATTTTTTTTATTTCATTTATATCGCATGGAGATCCATACAAATGTACAACTACTATCGCTTTAGTTTGTTTGGTTATAAGTTTTTTTATACTTGAAGGATCAACACAAAATGTTTCTGAATTTATATCTGCCCACTTTATTTTACAATCATACCTTGTGAATGGTAATGCTGTTGCACAATAAGTGTGAGACGGTATTATTATTTCATCATTTTTTTTCAGATTTAATAACGCTGCTCCAATCTCTATTGCACTTGCTCCACTTGTAACAGCATAAGCTTTTGATTCAGATTTTATAAATTTAAGAAATTTACTCTCAAATTTTTCTAACCAAATTCCCTGGCTTAACTCGTTTCCATTTTTTAATATTTCTACGACTTTGCCTATTTCTTTTTTTGTATAAAAGTGAGATCTTGGACTCCAAGGTATTTTAAAATTTATATTTGTTCTCATTTTTTAATTTTGTTAATCAAACCCAAAGAATTAAATTTTACTCTTTTATTTAAACTATCTTCCAAAAATGAATTGGGGGTATAAAGCCTATCTCCCTGTTTAAAATTAAAACTTACTATTTTACTTTTTAAATTAAGACATTTTCCAATTTTAATTATACCGTCTGTAGTTGATATAAAAAGCATACTTTTATTTATTCTAATTATTATTCCATTACAAAATGGATGAAATTTTTTTTTTTTTATACAATGAAACATTTTTAAGAAATACTCTTCTACCATTTAAAAAAGTTGATGCACCTCTATAAGGTTTATCAAAAGCATTGCAAAATTTAATTATATCTATTGTTGACCATTGCCAATTTATATAACCGTTTATTGATGAATTTAGTCTTGGAAAATATTCTCTCATATTAAATAATTTTTTAAATTTTTTCTTTTTAAATCTAATATTGTTTAAAATATTAAATATTAATTTTTTAATAAATTTTCTCAGCTGTATATCATATGCATTAAAATAAAGCGAAGGTGTTGGATTTTTTTTTAAGATTTTAAATTTTTTACCAAGATAAATTGAACCTTGATCTAATTGATTTGTAATTTGTTGAAGATAAATTCCACAATCCTTTGAATTATTTAAAATTTGCCATGTAAAATGAGCTCCACCCATGTAGTATGGAAGTGGAATACAGTTTATATTAAAAATTTTATTATCAAATAATTTTAAGAAATTGTTACTAAAAATCCAAGCAGGGCCAAAACAGAGAGCAATATTTTTTGTTTTTTTTAATTTTTTAAAAATTTTAGTGTCTTTATTGATATTTTTTAAAACGATAAAACTTATTTTGTATTTTTTAGTTTTAATGAATAAATCTTTATCTTTAATCAGATCCTTATAATGACGAATAGATAAAATAATTTCAAATTTGATTTTTTTTTTTTTAAATTCAATAGCTGTATCAAAAAGAAACTTACCTCCACCAATTAAAAAATAAGTATAACTTTTACTTAATTTCATTGTTTTGTTTTATACATTAACACCCAATCTTCTCGCTTATTATTAAATTTCCAATAATTTTTAATAATAGAATTAATTTGCCAACCAGCTTTTTTAAATGAATTTATACTTGAAATATTCGAATTGTATGAACCTGCATACAATATTTCTGATTTAAAATATTTAAAAGCAAATTCTGACGCTAAATTTATTGCTTCACTGCCAACTCCCATGCCCCAAAATTTTTTATTTCCAATCAAAATACCAATTTCAGATCTTTTATGATTATTGTTGTTTTCTATTTTAATATTTCCAATATGCTGATTATAATAAAAAATTCCAAATATAATAATATTTTTACTTTTATTATAGAAATTTATTCTAGAGATCAAATTTTTTTTTATATAGTTTTGTTTTTCAAACCTAATCTCTAGAAATTTATTAACTTTTTTATTGATTAACCATTTAAAATAATCCGGGCTAATGTTTTTTTTATTTAAACATTTTAAAGAAATTTTTTTTCCAGTAATTTTTTTTTTTGTTATCATAATATTTATTTAAAAAATTTACTTTTTATTTTAAATAAATAATAATTAAGAAAAATTGAGTAGAATTTTTCCAAAATTTTTCCAATAATATAATTTATTTTTCCATAAAAATTAAAATTAATTTTTAATCCTTTAAAAGTAAAACCATGGTTTAAATTTCCTTTAACATTTTGCGAAGAGACACCTCCATCAAGGTAGAATAATAAAAATTTTTTTGAAGCCAAAATTGATTTTGGACTAAGACTATTTTTAAATATCAAGTTTTTTAATTGATGTTGTGAATTTGGGATATAAGCTCCGTTTAAAATAGTAAATGGATTTTTTTGAAAATTTATAACAGGTTTTTTGTAATAAACTGATTCTACTGAGAGTGTTGATATTGGTGTAAGTATAATATCTGCATTATGTATCATCTTGTAAGATGATATTTTAGATCTTGGTAATATCAAATTTAAATCGGGGTAAGATTTTTTCAAATCTAGTAAATTTGATAGAAATGGCCATTTTAAACCTACCATTCTTGGATGCATTCTAATCCATAGGTCAAATTTTTTTTTTTTATTTTTAGATAGTTTATATAAGAATTTTATTGCTTCTACTTGATTTTTAAAAACTTGAAAAAAATAATCCCTACCTCCTGTTAAGCTTTCATCTTCTGAATTACAAAAAAAAACCAAATTTTTTTTTTTAGGATCCCATTTTTTTGGAAGTAAGTTTGGATCTTGGCTAACTTTAAATACATCTCTATGCTTTAATTTTTGTGTTGACCATTTTTTACAAAATTTTTCAACCAAAGAAATTTTTTTATATTTAGTCTTTTTCCAAAAATTATTAATTTTTTCTGCTATATACTTTTGATCAAAAGGCATATTGTCTTCAAAATCAAAAATTTGATTTCTATCTCCGTTAAACTCTAAATTGTGTATTTTTATATTAAAACTTTTCGCAACTCGTATGAGGGGACGATAATTATTATTTCTACCGTTAAAGCAAATTACCTCTTTAATATTATTATTTTTAAGATATTTTCTAAAATAATCAGTAAGAAAATTTGAAGTATTTATTAAACCAGTTAGAGAATAATTCATAATAAAACCATCAAGATCTCTATCTCTTGTTAAATCAACGTAACTGCTATATGCCGATATTCCATTATCTAAATTTTTATATTTATAATTAAAAACCTTATTAAAATTTAGACTTGATTTAAATTTTATATTTTTTATATCTGGTAAATAAGAAAGCTTAAAATTTCCTTTTAGCTTACTCAAACCTAAATTTTTTTTTTGATTACAAGAATTACAAATATATTTTATTGAATAAATATTTTTAGAACAAAAAAAATTTTTTCCTCCTTTGCATATTAAAATAATTACATTCTCCTTGTTATCTATTTTTTTTTGAGCTACAGACAAAAGAATTTCAAACTCTGGTGAATTTAATCCATTTGGAATATAAACTAAAATTTTTTTTTTCACTATATTCTTAAATTTATCCCTGAGTTTAAAATTTGTGACCTAGTTTGAAGGGGATTTTGATCTTTAAAACAAAAAAAATTCCCTGCTGCAATAGCATCAACACTTGTTCTTTTGAAACATGATATGAAGTCAGAGGCTAAAGTGCAGCCACCAGATAATATTAATGGTATATTAGAGATCTTAGATATTTTTTTTGCAATGCTTATATTCAACCCCTTGCTAGTACCATCTCTACTAATATCAGTTAGCATTATTTCACCAGCTCCATAATCAACAATTTTTTTTATGTAATCTTCAATATTAATTTTAATTTTAGATTTATTATTTAAGATATAATAGGAACTATCATTTTCAAAAAAATCAACAGAAACAACAACACATTGTGAACCAAAAATTTTACTTGCATTTCTAATTAAATTCGGATTTAAGAACGCTGAAGTATTTATTACAACTTTGTCAGCACCATTTAATAAAAGATTTTCAAAATCTTTAATTGTTCTTACCGATCCACCAATTGAGAGTGGCGTAAAAACTTCTCGAGCAAATTTTTGTATGAAATTAGAGTAAAAATAATTTTTTAAATTGATATTTTTATCAATAAATAATACCAGCAATTCATCAGCTTTTTGGGATTCAAAAATTTTAGCTTGTGATATTGGGTCTCCTACAATTCTCAGATCTGTAAATTTTTTTGATGTAACCAAAACTAATTCTTTTTTATCCCTTATTTTTATAGATTTAATCAATAATTTAGGAATGAGCCTTTTTTTAACCATAATACGAAATAAAACTCTTTAAAAACATTAAACCATTTTCCTGACTCTTTTCTGGATGAAACTGACAAGCTAAAATATTTTTATATTTAAGAATTGGTACAAATTTTTTTGAGTGATTTGTGTATGCTATTGCATTTTTACAAGAATATAATGCATAAGAATGATCAAAATAAAAATCATAATTTGTTTTTGTTTGAAAATCCTCAAACTTATTGATAAATTTGACATCATTCCACCCAACATGAGGAATTTTATTCTCACTATCACCTAATAACTTTTTAATTTTGAAATCAAATTTTTGTAATCCAATTTCTTCCATATTTTCCTCGCTAGATTGACCTAAAATTTGTAGACCAACACATATACATAAGCAGGGTATTTTTTCATATTTAAAAATTTTTTTTAATAAATTATAAAAATTGAATTTTTTTAAATTAGACAAACAATATCCATAAGATCCTACTCCAGGAATGATTAAATAATCAAAAGTTTTCAATTCATTTGGACTATTAGCTATATGAACATCATATCCTAAATACTTTAAAGAATTTGATATAGAAAATATATTACCTGCTTTATAATTTATAATAGCAATTTTTTTTTTCTATTCATTTGTAAAAGATTTAAATTCTTTTATTTTATTATTAGCGTACTTTTTCTCCATTTTCCCTAACTTAGACCATTGATCAAAATCTTTAGTTTTTTTGCCGTTTTTAATCGTTTTAAATTTATTTGAATAAGGTGAGACTTGATGAGTTAGAGCAATATTCATAAAATCATTTTCTGTTATCCCTACTAATTCCAAAAATATATCTAAACTAGGAGGTCTTCTTCCTTCATATTTTTTTATCATTTTCTTTGCCTCAGTTTTGCTAATTTTTTTATTTCTTAAATCTAATGAAATTAAATGAGATGGTCTGGAATATCCTCTTTTTATAAATTTTAAATAATCTCTTACTCCTTGCATATAACACTCAATCTTTTCATAGTCATATTTTTCTGGAACATTTTCAACAACATCACCTTTCCATCCTAGCTCTTGAGAAATTATTTTTGACTGTTTTTTTACGTCCCACTTTATATAACTGCCAAGGCAAACTGAATTATAATTTAGCTCTTTCAATTGTTTAATGGGTGGATAAGAGTAAGGTTTTAAATCTCTAATATCAACTTCGCCTTTCAACTTAAGAAACATATCATCAGCGTTAATTCCTAAATTTACGTATCTATTAAATCTGGTCTCATCTACATCTTCTTTTTCATCATAACCATAATATGCTGTATATTCCGCAGATGGCTCACCCCAGAAAATTAAAGGTATTTTCTTTTCAATTGCAATCCACATAGGGTAGGAAAATATCCCCGTATGACAATGCCAACAAAAGTCACCTTTTTCTAAAAGTGACTGTAACATTAATTTTTGAACTACTTTCCAATTAGGTGTAAAAGTTATAATATCTACTCCCAAGGTTCTAGATACTTTTTTAACATTGTCCTCTAAATTGGGTCTAAAAAACCCATGATCAAATCTTACAACCAAAGGTTTTAATCCAAATTCTTTAATAAGATAATATAGGGTCCAGGTACTATCCTTGCCTCCACTAAAAGGAACAATACAATCATAATCATATTTTCCTTTATATTTTGATATTATAGATTTTAATTCTCTCTTTTTTTTAATCCAATTTATATTTTTTTGTTTAAATGATTGGTTTGAGCATATATTGCAGCTTCCTTTATTATCAAATTTTATTGTTTCATGAGTTTCTGGTAAAAGACATTTATAACAATGTTTCATAATGAACTAAGTATAATAAATTGATAATAAAAGCTATTTTAAAATTTAAAATAATTTATCTAAATTTTTAATTTTATTGATATTTTTTATAATTTTAAAATTGATATTTTTTTAAGCAAAATTTGAAATTTTTTATTTTTTAAAAAACTGTTAGAATGTGTTTCTAATGAAGCTATTGTAACATTAATTATTATTCTCAGCAATTCCTCTGCAAAATATATAAGCAAATCACCAATACCAATTAAACATATATTTTTAGTAAATTGTTTCATGTATTTTATTTGATAAAAAAAACTCGATTATATATATAATTATTAATAATGAAAAAAAATGAAATAGAAGATATTTTAATAAAAATTAAACCAGAAACTAAAAAATTTATCAAAAGAAATGTAAATTTTGTTGATGATGCTTTATTAGACTCATTTGATATCATGAGATTTCTTGTAGAAATCCAACAGAAAAAAAAGAAAAAAATTAATTTTGGCAAGATATCTCGAGATAGTTTTTATAATTTAGAGAATATAAAAAAGCTTATTGATAAAATATGAGAACATATACAAAAAAAGACATAGTTTTTACTCTAAAAAAAATTGGAATAAAAAAAAAAGATACAATATTTGTAAACCCGGAAATATATAAATTTGGTTTTTACGAGGGTGCAAAAAATAATCATGAATATTTTTATGTTTTTTATCAAACGCTAAAAAATTTAATAGGACCAAGTGGAACTTTATGCATGAATACTTACTCATTTGATACATTGAGGTATAATAAAAAGTTTAATTATAATGACAGTAGAACAACTAGTGGAAAATTAAGTGAAATCCTATTGAAAGACAAAAATTCTGTAAGAAGTCATCATCCTGTTTTTTCTGTATCTGCAATAGGAAAATATGCTGACTATATATGTAAAAACAATTCTTTCCATAATTATGGATACGGTTCACCATATCATAAGTTTTTAAAGAAAAATGGAAAGATAATTAATTTGGGTATGAATCCATGGCAAAATTCATTTCAACATGTTTCTGAATTTTTAATTGGTGTACCTTATTATTATAACAAATTTACAAATGTAAAATATTTTAAAAATAAAAAAAAATATAATGAAAAGTTTACCTCATTTGTAAGATATTTAAATTTTGACTTGATTGAAAATTTTGATGAAATTGAAAGATTGTTAAAAAAAAAAAAATTGATTACATCATTCAAGCTAGGTGACAGCTATGCTCATTCTTTAGATGCAAATAAGTATGTAAATTCATGCATTAAAATACTTTCCAAAAATCAATTTGCATTCATAAATAAAAAGGAATATATGAATAATTTATAGTATTTTCATATGCCTAAAAACCATGCTTTAAATTTAGAAAAAAAAATCTTTCAAAAAGATATTGTTAATAGAATAAAAGAAAACAGCAGTAATGCTTCAAAACCTTGGGTTGTTGAGCTTGATCCAACAACTGCGTGTAACCTGGCTTGTCACGGATGTATAAGTGCTAATCTTTTAAATCAAGGAGGGTTTAAAAGAGAACGAATTAAAGAGTTGGCAAAAGAATTTTATGAAATGGGCGTTAAGGCTGTTGTATTAATTGGTGGGGGTGAACCAATGGCTCACCCTGAATTTGGTACAATTGTAGATTATTTTTATGAACATGACATTCATGTAGGAGTTACATCAAATGGAACTTTAATTGATAAATATTTAGAGTCTCTTGCGTACAGAACAAAATGGGTTAGAATTTCAGTTGATGCTGGATCTGAAGAAATTTTTCAACAGTACAGACCACATATAAGTGGTAAATCTCAATTTAATAAAGTTATTGATGGGATGAAAAAAATTTCTAAAATTAAAAAAACCAAATTAGGATATTCATTTTTAGTTTTAGAGAAACATGGAGCAGATAGAAAAGGTGCAGAAAAAGGAGATAATTATGTTGAAACTAACGCAACTGATATATTTAAAGCTGCTAAAATTGCTAAAGAAATAGGTTGTGATTATTTTGAAGTTAAACCTTCATTTGATCCATTTCATTTTTTAAATGACACCTCAAAACTAATGACAAATATAATTAAATCTGAGCTTGATTTATGCCAAGACCTTAAAGATGAAAATTTCAATATAATTTCACCCTATACTCTTGAAAAAACCATGGAAGGTGAAACAAAACAAGATAAAGAATATTCTAGATGTTTGACCACTGAATTAAGAACTGTCTTAAGTCCAAGTGGAGCATACGTTTGTCCTTATCATAGAGGAAACACCAATTTAAAAATTGGTGATCCAACAGTAGAGTCATTTAAAGACATATGGTATGGAAAAACAAGAAAAGAGATTATGGAAAAACTTGATCCAAGAAAACATTGCCAATTTCATTGTATTAGACACAAAACAAATTTAGAACTTGAAAATATTAAAGATAATTTTGATACTGTTGCGACAGTTGAAAATTTTGATAGATTTATTTGATTAATATAAATAGTGAAAATTAAGAAAGAACTATTAGATAGATTAAAATCTCAAGGAAATAACATATTTATAAAATCTGAAAAAAAAGTAATAAGATATGACGAATTTTTAGATCTGGTTTCAAAATCTATCACATTTATTCAAGAAAATTTTCCTAAAAAAAAGTTAATTTTTATTAATAAAAGTACTGAAGAATTTTTCATATTTTTTATTGCATGCTTATTTTCAGACCATCAAATATTTGTAATTGATCCCTATACAAAACCAAAAAAAATTGAGGAAATTAAAAAAAAATTAAAATTTGACTACATAGTAAAAAATTTCAACCTTAAAAAAATTAAATTAAAAAAATATGGAAAATTTTCCTGTAAAGATAATGATTTTTTATTAATACCATCATCAGGTACCTCTACTGGTGAACCAAAAGCAATACTGCACACATCCAAATCATTGTTGAATTCAGCAAAATCATTTGCAGAGCTAGTAGAATATAATGACAAAACAATAGTTTATCACTGTATGCCAACTTTTTATATGGGGGGTATTGTTAATACTTTTCTAAGTTGTATATTTTCGAATAGTCAAATAGGAATTGGACCAACAGCTAATTTAACAAATTTAGATAAATTTTGGGACTCAACAAAAAAACTTGGTATAAATTCATTTCATCTTACACCATCAATATTACTAGCAATGTGCATAATGCATAAACCTAATCGAGCTTTAACCGATCATCTTGCTGAGTATCAATCATTAATATCAACTGGTAGTTATTTATATCCAGAAATAAGAGATAAATTTTTTAAAATTTTTAAAAGACGTATACAAACATGTTGGGGAGTTACAGAGTTGGGTGGACCTCTGACATGCGAAAAAATTGAGGATATTTTGTTTGAAGATGATAATAAAAACAGTGTTGGAAAAGTATCGAGTAAGATAAAAATTAAGATCCAAAAAAATAAAAATATCAGTATTAATTCACCTTTTATAATGAAGGGTTATGTTAAAAAAAATGGAATTATAGAAAAACCTAAACTAAATAAAGGTTATTATAATACTGGTGACTTAGGTTCATATAAAAATAAAATACTTTCATATTTTGGTAGAAATAAAGAGATAATAAAAGTTGGTGGTGAATTGGTATCTTTAACTGACGTTGAAAATACAGTTCTAAAATCAAAAATGGTTAAAGAATGTGCTTCTGTAGGAGTTTCGAACTTATATTCAGGTGAAGATTTAATCTTGTTTGTAGTTTTAAGAAAAAATAAAATTAATTCTCAAATTGAAAAAATTAAAAAATTCTTAATTAAAGAATTAAAAAATATTGAATTACCAAAAAAAATAATTCCTATTGTGGAGATGCCGAAGACAAAAAATGGTAAAATAATAAAAACAAAATTAAAAGATTTATATATACAATAATTTATGCTTCAAAAAAGATCAATATTTTATGATAACAAATGGTATCAAAGCCAGTCTTCAAGTTTATTTACTTTTAAAAATTTAAATAAAAAGAAAATTTTAATTAAAAATTCAAATTTAAGAGATATAAAAAAAGTAATTAGTTCATCAAAAATCTCATTTAATTTTTGGAAAAAAAAATCATTAATTGAAAAATCAAAATTTTTATATTCTATTAGTAAATTAATAATTAAGCATAATACTGTTCTAGCAAAGAAAGAAAGTTTTGATACAGGAAAGCCTTACCCACAGTCAATATCAGAGATTAATCATTGTGCAAAGTTATGGAGACATGCATCAAAAGAAATTTTAAAGTTTAATTCAAAAACCATAAAAATTAATAAAAAAACTTTTTGTAAAATTTATAATGAACCTGTTGGGATTGCTGCAGTCATTATACCCTGGAATTTTCCACTTATAGTACTTTCTGAAAGATTGCCTTATATAATTGCAACAGGATGTGTTGCAATTTTGAAACCAAGTGAATTAGCAAGTTCATCTATCATTAAATTTATTGAAATAGTAAAAACTGCAAATTTACCTAAAGGTGTAATAAATTTAATTACAGGAGATCATTCAACAGGATCAATGCTTATTAAGCATAAAGAAATAAAGGTTATTTCTTTTACTGGGGCAACAGAATCAGGAAAAAAGGTTATGAAAATTGCTGGGACAGACCTTAAAAGGGTAAGTTTAGAGTTGGGAGGAAAAAATCCATTTATTGTATTTGATGACGCTAATATAGATAAAGCTATTAAAAATTGTATTATATCTTTCACGCACAATTCAGGTCAATGCTGTGTTGGTATAAGTAGAGTCTTTATAGAAGAAAAAAATTATAAAAAATTTTCTGAGAAACTTAGAATGATTTTATTAAAAGAAAATAAATTTTTTAGAATTTCTAATGAAAGACAATATAACAAAATATTTGATTATTTAAAAAAACGTAAATTTGATAAAAAAAATATACTAGTTGGAGAAATCCCATCAATCAAAAATAAAAGATTATTTCTAAAACCTCTTGTATTAAAAAATCTCAGTAATAATGATGATATTCATAAATCAGAATTGTTCTCTCCTATTATTACCTTGGAAAGTTTTAAAAATAAATCAGATCTTATAAATATTTTAAATAAATCAAATTATGGCCTTTCCTGCATGATTTGGTCTAAAAATATTTCAAAAAGTCTAAACTTTATTAATGAAATCCAAATTGGACGTATATGGGTTAACGGAAATATTAAACAAAATTATCCTGAAATTCCTATAGGAGGATTTAAATGGTCAGGAATTGGAAGAGAAACTGGAAAATCAGGTTTTGAAATGTATTCTGAAAAAAAATCAGTAATTATAAATCTTTAGAAAATAACTAGTCAAATTTTATGAGCTTTTTATTTTTCCATTTTAACAAATATTCATATAATTCATAAAATTCTATATTATATTTTATTGATAGATCCATTATAGAAATTTTTTTTTGAGCTTCCATTGGAAGACAATTCATTAACAAATTCCATCTTTTTTGTGCAATTGTGTATTGATCCTTTAATATTCCGGGAGAAAATGCATCTTTGTATAAATCATATTTTTTGTTAGACAGACAGATTAATCCTTTGTGAGAATTTGAAATTGTAAAATTTTTTTCAAGAATATCAATTGTTTTTTTTAAGATTTCTAGTGTATCTACTAAATTTTTTTCTTTTATAAACTTAGGTTTGTCTTGATCAGTATGATATTGTTTAAATGGAAATCTTGTAAAAGTTATTGAAGGAATATTGTTGCCTGGAGCTTCAAATACTGTTTCATCATTACCATAAATTTCTCTAAAACCTCCTTTTTTAAAATTTTTTTTTAAATTTTTAAGGGCATTTTCAGCAGCATAATCTAAAAAACTGTTTGAATTGAAAGAGTTTTGCAGTTTAATTTTGTCACTATTACCAACAGCCTTAAGCAAAATTGCACCTATTATATCTTTTTTATTTACTTTGTTTAACCAAAACATTGGGCCAAATAGCTCTGGAGCAATTAGCAATCTATAAGAATATTTTAAATTTTTTTTTGTTTTCAAATACTCAAAAAATCTTACACCCACAGCGCACCCAGAGATATCATCGTTTGCCTGGTATTTGTGACAGTTATGAGCGTTAATAATTATAGTTTTTTTTAATTTTCCCTTAATTTCATAATCTAAAACTCTCATTGGATGAGTTTGTTTTTTTGTCTTTAAATTAACAAAGTATTTATTTTTTTTTTTTAATTTTTTAACAAAACTTTTTTTAACACAAAATCCCCATATTTTTTGATCAGGTCTATATAATCCAGTCCAATTATATGGAATTCCTTCAGGACAAGTTTCTGAAAAATAAATTTTTTTTAAAAGCTCTTTTCCCAAAATTTCTCCTTTAAAAGAAGCACTTTGAGCGATAACATTAAAGGGAGATTTTAAAGCATCAAAAATTTTTTTTTTTTATAAAAAATTTCTGCTGAAATTACTTTTTGTGATTGTGGAATTTTCCATCCATTCATCATTTTATTTGTTTGAAAATTATAAATTCTAAATTTAAGAAATTTTTTAAATTCTTTTATAGATTTATCATTTCCCTCTCCAGCTACTGAATAATCAAATGGATATAACTTTTTTACTATCTCTAAAATTTTCATAATATTTTTATTAAATTTTTTTATTTTGATTTATTAAATCTGACAATTCAGTAAAATTTAAAAATTTATGATTTGAGTCACTAGTATAATGAAAGTTTTTTGATACAAATTTT
>MDSV01082654.1_pt1 | contig 14470 bp, 13 predicted proteins | sample 810851 | NCBI WGS metagenome assembly MDSV01 (sample SAMN05326640, study PRJNA326480) | marine metagenome | isolation source: seawater | place: Atlantic Ocean: North East | collected 2012 | reverse complement strand
CATGCTAATGCTAAATCCATTACTGCAATTGAATTTACCTTAGTTGCTGAAAATGTATCACACTCTGCAGCATCAACATCAGTAAAACCAACAGCATTTATTACAATATCTGGTGAGAAGTTATCTATTATGTCTTGAAAATTTGCAGTTAGAGAAAAATCAATAGTTTTTCTATCCGCAAAATAATATTCATTTTTATCATTTTCATGAGATATATTTTTTAATTCACTTGCAAGTTGACCATCGCCGCCAAAAACTAGAACTTTCAATATTTTTCACCCTTACTTTCTTCACTATAAATTGGTAACAATTTTTCATCTAATTTTTTTAAGAGGAAGTTAGATTTATCTTTATCTGATAATAATGGATCAGAGGTTGGCCAATCTATATCTAAATATGGGTCTGACCATAGCAAACCAACTTCATAATCTGGATTATATAAGTCTGTGCATTTATATTCAAAATCTGCGTAATCTGATAAGACATAAAAACCATGAGCAAATCCAGGAGGTATGAATAATTGATGATGATTTTCATCGTTTAGGATATATGCGACCCATTTTCCAAAACTTGGAGACCCTCTTCTAATATCTACTGCAACATCATAAACCGATCCTTGTGAAACTCTTACAAGCTTTCCTTGTGAATTTTTAGATTGGTAATGCAAACCTCTTAAAGTATTTTTTTTTGATCTTGAATGATTGTCTTGAACAAAATTATAATTTATTCCCATTTTTTTGTAAGTTTCTTGTTGAAAAGTTTCAAGAAAAAAACCTCTTGAATCGCCATAAGATATTGGTTTTATTAATTTAACTTCGGGAATGGCTGTATCAAGAACTAACACAATCTAATCCTTTAAAAGATCTGACAAATACGAAGCATAAGCAGATTTTTTTAAACTCTCTATTAAATCTCTTAAATTATTTTTAGTTATAAAATTCTGAGCATAAGCGACCTCTTCAGGACAAGCAATTTTTAGACCCTGTCTTGCTTCCAATGTTTTAACAAAGTTTGATGCCTCTAATAGAGAGTCGTGTGTACCAGTATCAAACCATGCATAACCTCTGCCAAGCCTCTCTACCTGAAGAGCACTTTGAGCAATATAATAATTATTCAAGTCTGTGATTTCTAATTCGCCTCTTGGAGATGGTTTCAATTCTTTAGCTATAGAGCATGCTCTTGAATCATAAAAATATAATCCTGTAACTGCGTAATTTGACTTAGGATTTTCGGGCTTTTCTTCAATAGATATTGCATTATTATGCTCATCAAAATCTACAACTCCATATCTATGTGGGTCTTTGACATGACATGCAAATACAGTTGCTCCTTGGTCTTGATCATTTGCTTTTTGAAGAATTGATGCTAAACCACCACCATAATATAAATTATCTCCTAGTATTAATGCGGAAGGATTGCCATCAATGAAATCTTCACCAATAATAAATGCCTGAGCCAATCCTTCTGGTTTAGGCTGAATCGCATATTGAATTTCTATACCCCACTTACTTCCGTTTCCAAGAAGGTTTTCATAACCAGCAATATCATTAGGGGTGCTTATTATTAAAATTTCTTTGATTCCTGCTGACATCAAAGTGCATAGAGGATAATAAATCATTGGTTTGTTATATACGGGTATTAGCTGTTTAGATACTGATATTGTTGACGGATGTAATCTAGTTCCAGAACCGCCTGCTAAAATAATTGCTTTTCGTGACATTTTATAATTCCATTTTCTAATATATGCTTTATTTTAAGTTTTGAATATACCAATCTAATGTTTTCCGTAATCCAGATTGAAATGTTTCATTTGGTTTCCATTGAAGTACTTTTAAAATTTTTGTAGCATCAATTGCGTATCTAATATCGTGACCTGGTCTATCTACAACATGTTCAATGGCATCACTTAGACTTCTATTATTTGTGCAACTATGATTGTGGTCATTTTTTAAAATATCCCATATTTCTTTAACAACTTCTAAATTTGTTTTTTCAGAATTGCCTCCTATGTTATAGGTTTCGCCTATATTTCCTGAATTACTCACCTTAACTAAAGCATCTGCATGGTCATACACATATAGCCAATCTCTTATTTGATTACCAGATCCATAAATAGGGACTTTTTCAAGATTAATTAGTTTTTTTATAATTGTTGGAATTAGCTTTTCAGAATGCTGATAGGGTCCATAATTATTGGAGCAATTAGTAATATATATGGGAAGGTCATATGTTCTATACCAAGCTCTAACCAAATGATCTGAACTAGCCTTTGAGGCTGAATATGGCGAACTTGGTTTATAGCTTGTTAGCTCATTAAAACCTGGTTCATTTTCATCTAAATCGCCAAATACCTCATCTGTTGAAACATGATGAAATGTAAAATTTTTTTTTCTTGATCCTCTTAATGACTTGAAATAACTCCTAGAAACCTCCAATAAATTATATGTGCCAACTATATTCGTCTTAATAAATTCATTAGCAGATGTAATAGATCTGTCGACATGGGACTCAGCTGCAAGATGAATTATCTTATCAGGCCTTTCTATTTCCATCACTTTGGAAAGATCTTTAAAATTACATATATCAATTTGATAAAATTTGTAATTATTATTATTTCTATACTCTAATAAAGATTTTTTATTTGCTGCATATGTCAGTTTATCTATATTGACTACTGAACTTTCATATTTATTTATTAATGTTTTAATTAGTGCTGATCCTATGAAGCCTGAACCACCAGTAATTAAATATTTCATGGACATAATTTTTTCCTTTTTTTACAAGATTAAATCTTAAATCTTATATTTTTGCATGAACTAATTTTCATCAGCTAGATTAGTCCATTTTAGAGGAGTTCCTTTGCGTATAGACGTTCTAGATTTTTTACCTATAAAATCTTCTAAATGTTTTACAGCAAGACCATTACCCGGCCTTATTGATTTCAGGTTTTTATATGAAAATATCTCTCCTTTTTTAATGTCTTCTACAACATAAATCGATCTTTTGTGAGAAATAGAAGTAGACTCTGAAGTTGATGACATAATTGATTCATTTCCAAGTGACTCCCATGCAATATTTGCTTGGTCAACAAGAAACTTAAACTCATCATGATCCAAAGAAAAAGATGAATCAACTGTCTTAAATGACTTATCATCTATAAAATGTTTTTCAATAACCGAAGCTCCAAGGGCAATACTTGCAATTGAAACAGCTGTTCCAAGAGTATGGTCTGATAGGCCAACGTGACAATTAAATAATCTACTTAATGTTGCCATAGATCTTAAATTTGCATCCTCTGGCATTGCAGGATATGCACTTGTACATTTTAATAAAATTATTTTTGCAGCTCCATTTTCTCGAGCTATTTTGATTGCATTTTCAATATCTTCTAATTTTGCAGCTCCCGTTGACATTATTAGAGGTTTTTTTGTCTGCGCTACTTTTTTTATAAGCTGCACATCGCTAATCTCAAGTGAAGCTATTTTATAAGCAGCTACATCCAAATCCTCTAAAAAATCCACAGAAGATAAATCAAATGGGCTGCTAAAAACCTCTATCCCTAAATTTCTTGCAAGCTCAAACATCGGCGCATGCCATTCCCATGGAGTATGAGCTTCTTCGTATAAGTCATACAAGGTGCGGCCATGCCATAAACTACTTGGGTCATTTATTAAAAATTCCTCTCTATCAGACTTTATTGTAATTGTGTCAGGGGTATATGTCTGAAATTTAACTGCATCTGCTCCTGTAGCTGCTGCGCTTTTTACCAAATCAAGCGCTCTATCAAGAGAACCACCATGATTGCCTGATAGTTCTGCAATTATGAAAGGTTTATGATCTTTACCAATTAACCTTTTGCCAATTAAAAAATCATCCATTTATATCTTCTCCGATGATTATTATTGATGTTTTTTAGAAATAAAATTTACAAGATCAAAATACCTATTTACCGAATTTTCAGTATCAAAGTATCCATGCATATACAAATTATCTCCAACTAATTTAATATTTTCTTTAATAAAATTTGTACTAAAAGTAGTACAGTTATGAACTTCTGGACCAATATCAACTTCATCCATTCCATACAACCCTTTTAAAGGGCCATCTGTAATTGATTCTTCAAAATCATTAAGAAAATCATCTAGAGTGATTTCTTTTGGCATTCTAAAACGAAAATCAATCATTGAGACTCCAGTATATGGAACAACCGTATAGTTCACTACAAAATTATCATCATTCAGAAATGAAAAAAATTGTTGAGCTGATTTTTCTAAAGTACAAAATTTACGTATTAGTGTATTTTCAAGCTTATGTTCTGCGACATTATGCACAACATTGACATCGCTATCAGGATACTCATACTTATCGAACATATATTTTGCCAAAGGCACATAAGCATTGACGGTGCATGAGCCATATGAAATGGAAGTATCTGAAATATCATATTCTTCATGGTTAAAACCATAAACAAGTGTTTTTGGTATATCCCAAGATGTGGCAGATACGATAACTAATTTAGTTTTTTCTTTAAGCAGGCAGCCGTTTTCTTCTGCAACAGTTCTTTTGCCAGAGCATTCAAGAAAAAAATCAGGCTTACCAAGCCAATCTACATTTTCTGGATCAGAATGAGTCAATTTAATATCGAACTTTTCACCAGTTGGTTTAATAATATTTAAGTGATTATCACTTGAAAGCTGAATCTTATATTTATTAAAAATTACATACTCATCATTTAATATGAGGCTGTATATTTCTTCTGGAGTTAAGAAATCATCATTAATATAGTTGACTGTAAAATTTGATTCATTGCTTCTATCCAGCCAGTATTTTAAAAGATGAAGACCAAAACGACCAAATCCGTTTATGCCTGTGCTTAAAATTTTCATACACTTCTCCCAAAGAATATTATTTCATAGTTTTAATGATAAATGTTTTTTCAACAAGTTGCTGAATATCTCTTAATTTCAATGATGATGATGCTGATATAGTTATAAAGTTTGTTCTAACTGAACAATCTTTATATTCATCTATAACATCCCCCACTTCTTTGGTGACTATGATTTTATGAACGCCTGGTATTTTTCTAGCTTTTTCCAAACCTTCAATTGAAATAATTTTTCCTGGAGCTGGCATTAAACTATATGTTTTTGATCTATGAGCAAATTTAGGAATCAAGTCTTTAATATCTAAATCATTTCCTACGGCTATATCTATAGTAGCCTTAAGTATATCAATCCCAAAAGAAAGAGGTTTTCTGTATTGTGAGTCATAACCTCCGGATGTTCTTGCAGTTACTTCAATCACGCGAATTATGCCATCAGTATCAACAAGTAAGTCTCCTTTAAAAGCTCCATACTTAACACCAATAGCTTCAGCTGCATCTTGCATTTTTTTATACATTGCCACTTGAATCTCTGGAAACAATAAAGATGGTGTTATTGATTCAGTCTGAACAGCAAAAATATTTTTATCTAAAAAAACTCTATCTGATATCCCAGCAGGGTAAAGAACGCCATCATACATAACACAGTCAACACTATGCTCTGTTCCAATTATTTCAGCCTCTATAAGAATTTCATTTTCTGTTAAAAGTGCTTGTTTAGCATTATGAAATGCTTCTTCTAAACCTTCTGAGCTTTCTACTCTACTGATACCCCTAGAAGCAGAATTATCACTTGGTTTAACATATACAGGATATCCAATTTCTTTTGCTGCATCAAAACATTCATTGTATGTGCTTGCTTTCTTAAATTTTACATTTTCAACACCGCCATCTCGTAGGGCCTCACGCATCAAAACTTTGTTTTTGCACTTTCTGGCAACTTTTGATCCAATGCTGAATAATCCAGCTTCCTCTGCCGCATAAGCAACAGTGTATTCAGCATCAGTACCTTGAGTATAAACTCCAGAAATTTTTTTTTCCTTTGCTAGCTCTATTGCAATCCTTGCTGTCTTTTGAAAATCATTAATATTAATTTCATAAAAATGGTCTGCATACGAAAAAGCTGCACAGGATTTACTCATATCAGTTAAATAAGTTTTATATCCTAATTCTTTAGCTTTTATAAGAGCAGGTATTTGAAGAAGGCCTCCCCCAATAATTAAAATTCCTTTAGGCATAATATCCCCTTATTTTATAAAACCTTATTCAAATCTTTATAGAAATCATCAATATTTTCATAGCAAGGACTATTTAATGAATTAATAAATGAGGAGTTTACCAAAATACATGAAGCGCCGAAAGATTTAGCTCCTTTATAGTCCTCATCAAATGAATTACCGATCATAATAAAGTTACTTTTACTATGAATTTCTAGTGACTCTGATAAAAAAATAAAGCCTTCTAAAGCTGGTTTCTTTAATGAACAGTCACCGTATTGAATATGATCAAAAAAATGGTCAATTTTAACTAGTTTGATTCGATCTTCATGTGTTTTTTTATAGCCATTTGTAAATAAAGCCAACTTAAAATTTTTAGAATGCAATAGATGTAGTATTTTTATAGCTGCTGGAAAAATAAACTCTTTAGTAGATTTTTGAGATAAGAAATCTTGGAGTATTTGATCTTTAAAACTTTTATCAATATTCAATTCAGTTAATGTATCATCTAAATGAAATTTATATGACTCTCCAGCACTTTCATAAATTCTGAAAAATTCATCTTTTAGATTATTTATATTAAGAATACTTTCGTACTTTGTTAGCACAGTGCTCCATCTATTTTTAATAGAAAAACTTTCATCAACTATTGTGTTATCAAAGTCAAATACAATGGCCTCAGTTTTTTGAAGATAATTTGAGAGCCATTGTTTATTAGAAGAAGACATTCTTAGATAAGATTAATCATAAAAAGCTTAAGAAAAGTGATCAAAAACTAATCCATGAATTACCGAGTCCATTGGAGACCCTTCATGAATTATATGATCACGCATTGTACCCTCTTTTTGAAAATTAGCTTTTTCTAAAATTGATATATGCTCCTTCCTAAAAGCATATGTTTCACTGTAAATTCTATTAAATTTTAATTCTTTGTTTGAAAGTTTTTTAATTAATATTAAGTAATTATAAAAGTCTTTTTCATATAGAGAAAAATCTTGCATTCTTTTTGGATCTAAAAGAAATGAAACTTCAGCCCTTCTATCCTGCCACGAAATGTGAACTAGCCCTCCATAGCCTATCAAAGCATTATTTAGATATAATCCCATTAAAATTTCTGTTGGGTTTTTAGATGCATATTGAGGCCAAATATTTTTTTTAAAATATTCTTCTTGGTCATCAGCACTAATTATTTTTTGTTGGCGTAAAACGCTTATTTGATCATTTCTCCAATTTCTAATTAATTGAATATCATGTTTCTGAATGGGAAAAAGGGAGTACTTAAAATACTTGATTGCCTGATTTTTTAAGCACTTATAAGATAACATTTTACTATATTAAAATTAAAGTATTAGAGGTTAGTTCAGTCTTGCAAAGCCTGTATGACATATTGGTCCGTCTAGAAGGCTATTGATATCCTTTCCTGCCTCACATTCTTTTATTTGTTCAAAGATTGGGAGTAATGCATTGAAAAAGCTATCAATAATTTCGTCTGAATGTTCAGTACACACATATACACTATTTCCAACAAGAAAACCTTTTTTTAACATTTCTTGAGTTATGAATGTTTTATAGGCAGACGCATTATTACTTTCAAAAGTATATCCAGTGAGTGCAGGTATTCCCCATTGATTAATTTTAAGATCAGTTTCCTTAGCTAACTTTTTAAAACTCTTACTTATGTATTCCCCTTTTGAGGTTATTTGATTCCAAGATTCTAACTCATTCATTATTTCAAGAGTTTTTAGTGCCGCAGTTGGCCCAACTCTTTCAGTCCAGAAAGTACTACTTATAAATGAGTTCTGAGCTGCTTCCATAATTTCTCTTTTGCCAATGACTGATGTAATTGCATAACCGTTACCCAGAGCCTTTCCAAACATAGCCATATCAGGCTCAACATCAAATTTCTTGTGAATTCCTCCAAAAGTTTCACGAAAGCCTGAGGTGCACTCATCAAAAATCAAAACAATTCCATTATCAGAAGCTAATTTTCTAACTTTTTGTAAAAAATTATTTTTTGGTTCTTCATTTCGAAGAACTTCCATCTTAATGACACCAATATTAGAATTTTTTACTAATTCTTCAAGGTGTTTGAAGTCATTATATTGAAAGGGGTATACTGTACCAGCAAGTTTCTTTGGGACACCTAAAGTTTCTAATCCAGGCAATAATAAGCTATCAAGGTTAGATTTATTTCCAATATTTGCAGAAAGATACCAATCATGCCAGCCATGATATCCACAAACAGCAACATTATCCTTCCCAGATGATGCTCTTGCAATTCTTATTGCAACTGCATTTGCTTCACCACCTGACCTAGCAAACCTTGCCATTTCAGCCCAAGGATGCATTTCAATAAGCTTTTCAGCTAAATAAACCTCTTCGGGACAATTGAAAGTAGACATATTCCCATTTGCAATATTTGCTTGAACAGCAGAATCAACCTCTTCATTTCCATAACCAAGGATATTTGTTCCTATCCCCATAATACACATATCGATATATTTATTACCATCTAAGTCCCAAACTTTGCAGCCTTTAGCTTTGCTAAAATAAGATGGCCAAAAATCGGGTAAGAACATTTCTGGTCTTTTTGATAAAAGCATATTACCACCAGGTATAACCTTTTTTGCTCTCTTATATAACTTTTGACCTTTACTCATCATTGCTCCTTCATTTCTTATAATATTAACATTTTTAGAAAATAAAGACGGATTCAAATATTGCAAATCTAATATCTTTTTCCATGAGAAATAGATATCGGGATTAAAATAGTTATAAACATTTTCTATGACCTCAAAATCATCAGATTCATCGAGAGTCCATCTTAAATCTGAAAGATCGCTAGAGTTACTAAATGTTTCTGTTTTAAACTCTTTTGATTCTCTTATGTATGGGGTGACATGCTCTTGATCATAAAGAGATAAGGCTTCTTTAAAACATTTTTCTAATGCTGAAATTGAAAAAACCTCTATATCTAACCCATCAGGATATGATGGAGGGCTTCCATTTGTTATATAGTCAACATTTGATGCCTTGAATTTAGAGATGACTGTGTCTACTAATTCAGCATCTACAAAAGGACAATCACCAGTTATGCGAACGATAATATCTGCAGAATGTTTCAATGCTGAATCATAATATCTTTCTAAAACATTTTCTTCACTTCCTTGTTCGCAACAATACCCTAACTCTTGGACGTGTTTCACAAGTGGTTCATTTATTTTATCGAAAGATGTAGCCACGATTATCTGATCTATGCATGCAGATCTGCTCAATCTTGCGATAATTAATTCAATAATTGTTTTACCGTTGATTGGCATCATTACTTTTCCAGGCAATCTTGTAGATCCCATTCTTGCTTGAATAATTGCTAAAATCTTCATATAGATGACCAGTTTGATGGATTTATAAGATTTAAATCATTGCTGCTAATATCAGGAAATGACATCTTTTTTATATTTTTTACATATGAATAAATTTCATTTAACTGAGATTTGTTATCTACACCTACTATAACTTTATCAATTTCATTAAATGATAATACATAAGACAAGCAAGCCTCCATCCGAGATATATTGTTTTTAGCGAGCCATTTATCCCAATTACTCCAAATATCATCCCAGATCATAAATTGATTTGGTATTTCAGCTTTTTTCATAAGTAAAAGCCCTTGCAAGAAACTTGATCTTGTATGTATTTCGATATTATTTTTTTTTAATCTTTCAAGCCATCCACTAGTTACTAGTCTCGAATCAACAAGATTTAATGGACATTGAACAATATCAAATTCAAATTCAAATTTTTCTATTAAATCATCAAGCTCATTTGGCGAATAGATTGATATGCCTATTTTTTCTACCATACCTCTCTTTTTAAAATCTTTTAGGGCTTTAAACAAATCATTCCCATAACATGAAAGTAGTTCATTAGGTCTGTGAAGAAGGATTCCATATATGTTCTTTTTTTTTAATTTTCTTAGCGACTTCTCAAGCTCTTTGTTTGCCCACTTCTCTACACTATCAGTATCTGTGGGTATAGGATTTAATTTAGTGATTAATTTAAAATTGAGAGATGTATTCCTTCCAATACTTTCTTCGCTATTACCATATGATGCTGCGGTATCGATAGTATCTATTCCTATTTTGTCAGCATATGTGAGTATTTTATTTACATTTTCAGAATTAACTTTTCCATTAATGTTAGCAATGCCATAATCAAGACCAAATTGAGCTGAGCCAAGTGCAATTTTCAACTAGCTTTGACCTCGCACCATAGCATGAACAACATTAATAACCTTATTTTGATCTGTTGATGTTAAATCAGGGTATATAGGAATACTAATTGCTTCTTTATAATATTTTTCAGATTCAGGGAAATTTATTGAATCAAAGCCAAATTTCTTAAAATAAGGTTGCCTATATATTGGGATATAGTGAAGGTTTACTCCAATTCCATTTTTTCTCATAAATTTGAATGAATCTTTATGATTTTTAACTCTTATTATATATAAATGAAGAGCTGAATAATTATCGGGATGTTGCCATGGTGTAACTATGTCAATATTTTTAAATGAGTCATTATATCTGGCAAAGATCTCATGCCTCTTTTTAATAAATTCATCTATTCTCTTCATCTGACTTATTCCTAGAGCAGCGTGAATATCTGTCATTCTGTAATTAAGTCCTAAATCAATTTGCTCGTAATACCATGGACCATCAGGCTCTTTAGTCATTTCAACTGAATTTTTTGTAATTCCATGAGTTCTCAAACGCATCAGCTTCCTTGAAATAGATTCATCATTTGTTGTTACCATCCCACCTTCTCCAGTTGTGATAATTTTTACAGGATGGAAACTAAATATACAAAGATCACTAAATTCACAACTACCAATTTTCTTGTCAAGATACTCTCCACCTATGCAGTGTGAGGCGTCTTCAATAATTTTAAAATTATATATTTTTGATAACTCAAAAATAGATGACATTTCACATGACTGACCAGCTAAATGTACTGGAATTATAACCTTGGGTAATCTTCCAATTTCTTTCGCTTTTTCAAGTTTATTTTTTAAAGACTCTATACTGATATTGTATGTGAAAGGATCGATGTCAATAAAATCAATAGAAGCACCACAATATAGAGCACAATTCGCACTTGCAACAAAAGATATGGGTGATGTCCACACCTCATCTTCGGGACCAACGCCTAAAGACAAACACGCTAAATGAAGACCGCTAGTAGCACTATTAACTGCAACTGCATTTTTAACCTTGCAATACGATTTTATACTTTCTTCAAAAGCAGGAACTGCTTTGCCTTGAGTTAAAAAATCAGATTTTAAAACTTTATTTACTGCTTCTATATCTTCTTTAGATATATTTTGACGACCATAAGGTATCATGTTTAAATTTTACCTAAACTTTTTTCGTTTTTATCTAGCCAACTCTTTAGTTGGTCTTTTGTCATCCATTCTGAATTGTTATTGCTATTGTACTCAAAATCAGGCTCAACTTTTTTTCCATCTTTAATTCTGGAAGGGTCATGATCCCAGTTATGAAGGACAGGTAGAATCTTATAATGATCTTTATATTCAAATGTAGAAGGTGCATCTTCTTCTCCTATCATTTGTTCATGAAGTTTCTCGCCTGGCCTAATTCCAATTATTTCATGCTTAGCATCTGGCGCAACTGCTGATGCTAAATCAATAACTTTCATAGAAGGAATTTTTTTAACATAAACCTCGCCTCCTACCATATCCTCAAAAGCATGCCAAACAAGCTCTACACCCTGTTCTAGAGATATCATAAATCTTGTCATTCTCTCATCTGTAATAGGAAGAATTCCGCTAGCTTTTTTTTCATTAAAAAAAGGTATTACAGAACCTCGAGATCCCATTACATTTCCATAACGAACTACTGAAAATTTAGTTGGATGAGCGCCTGAGTATGAATTACCCGCAACAAAAAGTTTATCAGAAGCTAATTTTGTTGCACCATATAAATTAATAGGGCTGCTTGCTTTATCAGTTGATAGTGCGACTACTTTAGAAATTCCTTTGTCTATTGAAGCATCAATAACATTCATTGCTCCATTAATATTTGTTTTTACGCACTCAAAAGGGTTATATTCAGCTGTTGGTACGATCTTTGTAGCAGCTGCATGAACTACAAAGTCAACTCCATCCAAGGCTCTATAAAGCCTATCTTTATCTCTAACATCTCCAATAAAAAAACGTATGCGATCATCACCCTCAAATAATTTTGCCATTTCCCATTGCTTCATTTCATCTCTAGAAAAAATAATGATCTTCTTAGGATTATATTTTTCAAGAGTCATTGGAATAAAAGTATGGCCAAATGAACCGGTTCCTCCTGTTACTAATATCGTTTTATCTGAAAACATAAGATTTTATCCTCTTTTTTAAGACTTCTAGTTTATTATATTGCAAATGCTAAATTAATTATAAGTTAGATACCATTTAATAAATTTATCTATACCTTCTTCAATTGAAGTTTTGGGCTCAAAGCCGTAATCACTTACAAAACCATCAATATCTGCATAAGTAAATGGCACGTCGCCGTCTTGCATAGGTAGCATATTTTTAATTGCTTTTTTAGATAAGGATTTTTCGATCGCCTCTATAAAACGATTAAGAGTTATGGGATTATTATTTCCAATGTTATATATACTAAATTTTGCATTTGCATTTGTAATATTTGAATCTTGGTTATATTTTGGTTTTTTAGTTACCCTCATCAATCCATCTATGATGTCATCGATATAAGTGAAATCTCTTTGCATTTCTCCGTAATTGTACAAATCAATTGGGTCCCCATTGTCTATAGCTTTAGTAAATTTATAATATGCCATATCAGGACGACCCAAGGGTCCATATACTGTAAAGAATCTCAATCCAGTTGTAGGAATATTAAAAAGATGGCTATATGAGTATGCTAAGAGTTCATTAGATTTTTTAGAAGCTGCATATAAACTTATAGGATAATCAGTATTATCATTGGTACTAAAGGGTTGCTTTTTATTCATTCCATATACAGAACTTGAGCTTGCAAAAATTAAGTGCTTAATTTTTCCATGTCTGCAACATTCCAGTAGATTTGTAAATCCTACTAAGTTAGATTGTACATATGCTTTAGGTTCTTCGAGAGAGTATCTAACTCCTGCTTGGGCGGCTAAATTTATAACTATATCAAAATCACTTTTATTAAAAATATGTTTTAATGAACTGTCATCTGAAATATCAACCTTAAAAAAATTAAAAGAATTCTCTTTTTTTATGCTTTGCATATACTGTTTAATCATTTTTAATCTATGATTTTTAAGAGCAGGATCATAATAATTATTAATATTATCCACTCCAACAACTTTGTAACCTGCTCGAATCAAAGCTTTAGTAAGATGATACCCAATAAAGCCAGCTGCACCCGTTACTAAAACATTTTGTTGCATTTAATTTTCTCCAAAAATATCTCTAGTAAAAATTTTTTCAGATATATCCAATAATTCATCAGAAATTCTATTCGCAATAATAATATCTGATCTTTCTTTAAAATGATCTAAACAATCGACAATTTCAATTCCATCAAGCATTTCTGTTTCAATATATGGTTCGTAGATAATAACTTTTATATCAGATTTTTGAATTCTTTTAATTATCCCTTTTATAGCTGAAAATCTAAAATTATCACTTCCTTGTTTCATAACTAGACGATAAACACCAACTATTTTTGGATTTAGTTTAGATATTTCTTTAGAAATAAAATCTTTTCTTACTGAATTGGATTCAACTATAGCGCTTATTAAACTTTCTGAAATTCCGTTAAATGTGTTAACTAATTGCTTTGTATCTTTAGGCAAACAGTAACCGCCATATCCAAATGAAGGATTATTATAACCCTCACCAATTCTTTCGTCATAACTCATCCCATCAATAATGCTCTTTGTGTCTAAATTCTTTGTAAGCGAAAAAGAATCTAACTCATTAAAAAAAGCAACTCTCATAGCAAGGTATGAGTTTGAAAATAATTTTACAGCCTCAGCCTCACTTGATTTCATATATATGGTTTTTATATTTTTTTTTGTGGCAGCTTTAATAAGTAGATTTGAGAAATTTTTTGCATCCGATGAAAACCCTCCAATGATTATTCTAGAAGGATTCAAATTATCATATAGTGCATTGCCTTCCCGTAAGAATTCAGGAGAAAATATGACTCTTTCTGTTTGATATTTTTTTTGAAGGAGCTCTGTATGCCCTATAGGTATTGTTGATTTTATTATTAATAAAGCATGTTTATTTATCTTAATTGCGTCTCTTACAACGCTGTCTACTGAGCTAGTATCAAATTTTTTAGAT
>MDSV01073821.1_pt1 | contig 14474 bp, 9 predicted proteins | sample 810851 | NCBI WGS metagenome assembly MDSV01 (sample SAMN05326640, study PRJNA326480) | marine metagenome | isolation source: seawater | place: Atlantic Ocean: North East | collected 2012 | reverse complement strand
GAGAAAGTTATCAAAAAAAATATAACCATTAAGAAAATACAATAGAAAGGTAAAGTATCTTTAAAAGAATAAATAGTTAAAAACAGTGTTATACTTATAAAGATTATAGATAAAAGAAAAGGCCTAAAATAATTATTGTTTTTAATCAGAGTTGTAATAGTTAAAGTAAAAAATACTTTTAATATTCCTGACAAGCTTAATATATAGCCTATATACTTTGTTTCTAGTTTTAGAGACTGGTTAAGCCACAAAGGAAAATAAGCTGTTAATAAACCTATTACTAGAAAAACAGTAGAATATAGAGAAATGATTGTATAATTTTTAGTTAACATTAATATATGATATAGGAAATCTATGAGCGTAAATAATAAAATTTCTTTAATTGATGGATCTGGGTTTATCTTTAGAGCTTACTATGCTTTACCACCATTAACTAGCAAAAATGGAACCCCTGTAGGTGCAGTTTTAGGATTTTGTAATATGCTACTAAAATTATTAGAAGAAAAAAGAACTGATAAAGTTGTAGTAATATTTGATAGTGCAAAAAAAACATTCAGAAATAATATTTATCATAACTATAAAGCAAATAGAGGCGAGCCCCCTGAAGATCTAATACCTCAGTTTGAGATTATAAGAGAAGCTGTAGATGCATTTAATATAACCAGAGTAGAATTATTAGGCTATGAAGCAGATGACTTGATAGCAACCTATGCAAATTTTTTTGATAAAAAAAAATGGAGTATTGAAATTGTGTCTTCTGATAAAGACCTCATGCAGCTTGTAAATAGAAATATAACTATGAGGGATCCTATAAAAAATAAAGTAATTGGAAAAGAAGAAGTCTTTGAAAAATTTGGAGTTTATCCTGAAAAGGTAATTGATGTCCAGAGCTTGGCAGGAGATAGTGTCGACAATATACCTGGGGCTCCTGGAATAGGAATAAAAACAGCAGCAAACTTAGTAAATGAGTTTGGAAGTTTAGAAAATATTTTAAATAATTATATTAAAATTAAACAAAATAAAAGAAGAGAAACCATAGAGAATAATATAAAAAATATTCTAATATCAAAAAAGCTAGTAACTCTCAAATCTGATATTGATATAAAAATAGCTTTAGAAAAAATATCTGATACAGCTTTTAATAAATCATCTCTTTCTAAGTTTTTTGAAAAGTATGGCTTTAATAACTTGCAATCTAAAATAGAAAGTTCAAATAATAAGCTTAGTGAAAAAGAAAAAAATATATCCGTTAAAAATTCATATAAGACTGTAGTTGAAGAAAATGAACTTATTAAAATAGTAAATTATATAAAAAAGGTTGGTTTTTTTGCAATAGATACTGAAACTGACTCGATTAAACCAAATAATGCTAACTTAATTGGAATTAGTTTGTCTTGGGAGAAGGGGCAGGCTTGTTATATACCCATTTTACATACTGACCTGAGCTATAGTAGCAATCAATTAAAAAAAGAAATAATTATTTCCATTTTAGACCCTATATTTACTGATAGCTCTATATTAAAAATTGGACAAAATATTAAGTACGATGAAATAGTTTTATTATCTAATGGATTTTCTGGTTTGTCGTCTATTGAAGATACTATGCTAATGTCTTATACACTTTTTGCTGGACTCCATAACCATAACCTTGATTTACTTTGTAATTTATATCTTAACTTTGATAAAATAAAATATAAAGATTTAGTAGGAACTGGAAAAAAAGAAATTTCTTTTGCTGATGTTAGCATAGAAGAAGCTACTAAATATTCTTGTGAAGATGCAGACTATACTTTAAGACTATCAAAAACGCTTAAAAAACTCTTAGTTCAAAACAAGCTTATGGCAGTTTATCAAAATATTGAAAAGCCCTTAGTAAAAGTTATTTCTGCAATGGAAAGAAAAGGTATTAAGGTTGACAAAGAAAATTTGCAAAATTTATCAAAGGAATTTAACTCTCAAATAATTTATTTACAAAATAAGATTTATGAATCTTCAGGAGAGAAATTTAATATTAACTCAACAAAACAATTGGGAAGTATATTGTTTGAAAATTTAGATCTTCCACACAAAAAGAAAAATAAATCGGGTGGGTTTTCTACTAATTCAGAAATATTGGAGCTTTTAGTGGATGAAGGTTTTGAAATTGCAGAACTAATTCTGAAATGGAGGGAAATAAATAAATTAAAAAATACTTATACAGATAGTCTAGTTTTAAATATAAATCAAAAAACTAATCGTATTCATACTACTTTTCAAATGGCGGGAGCTCAAACTGGAAGATTTTCTTCTACAGACCCTAACCTTCAAAACATACCTATAAAAACTGAAAATGGAAAAAAAATTAGAAAGTCTTTTGTTTCTGAAAAAGGATGCAAACTACTTTGTTTTGACTACTCTCAAATAGAATTACGATTGCTTTCTCAAATTGCCAATATTGATAGTCTTAAGAAAGCTTTTTTAAAAAATCAGGATATTCATAAGTTAACAGCAAGCCAAATACTCAATATTCCAATAGAAGAAATTTCAGAGGCAGAAAGAAGGAATGCAAAAGCTATAAATTTTGGAATAATTTACGGACTTTCAGCCTTTGGCTTAGCCAAACAAATTGGGGTATCAAGAAGTGAGGCAAAAAAATATATAGATGAATATTTTTTAATGTATCCTGGAATAAAGGGATATATGAAAAAAATAAAAGAAAAACTAGAAAGCAATGGGCATGTTAAAACTCTTTTTGGAAGAAAAATTAATATTAAAGACTATAATAGCAAAAACCCTATGATAAAAAACTATGCAGAGAGACAAGCTATTAATGCTCCCATTCAAGGAACTGCAGCAGATATTATAAAAAGGGCCATGATAAAACTTTATAAAATTAAAAACAAAGATGAGTTTTCTAAAACTGAAATGTTGTTACAAGTACATGATGAATTAATCTTTGAAACCTCAGAACCTAATATTGAAAAAATTAAAACTATAATTGTGGATGTAATGATGAACGCGCATAAGCCATTAATAAACCTAGATATACCGCTTGCTGTTTCTGTAGGTGAAGGAAAAAACTGGGAAGAAGCTCATTAAAATATGGATGAAAATCTAATTTTTGTTCTTGGCCCTACTAATACAGGAAAAACTCATTATGCTATAGATAAAATGTTAACTCACTCTTGCGGCATTATAGGGCTGCCTCTAAGATTATTAGCTAGGGAAGTTTATGAAAAAGTTGTAGATAAAGTTGGAAAGTTAAAAGTTTCTTTAATTACTGGAGAAGAACAAATTATGCCAGCCACTGCTAAGTATTTTATCAGTACTGTTGAAGCTATGCCAATAAAAAAAACATTTGATTTTATAGCAGTAGACGAAATTCAACTATGTAATGACTTTGAAAGAGGGCACGTTTTTACAGACAGGCTTTTAAACTTTAGAGGAAGTTTAGAGACAATGTTTTTAGGCTCTGACTCAATGGAAAAAATTTGCAAAAGCATTTTTCCAAATTCCACAGTTTTAAAAAAAGAAAGAAGGTCAAACCTTTCTTTTTTTGGAAAAAAAGGCTTGTTATCTCTTCCTAAAAGGTCGGCTATAATTGCTTTTAATTCTAATGATGTTTATAGTATTGCTTCAAGAATAAAAGCAGTCAAAGGAGGAGCTGCTGTAGTTATGGGATCTTTGAGCCCCCAAACTAGAAATTCTCAGGTAACTATGTTTGAAGAAGGTACAGTTGATTATATAGTGGCTACAGATGCTATAGGTATGGGATTAAATTTGAATATAGATAATGCTTCTTTTTCCTCTATAACAAAGTTTGATGGAAAAGAAACTAGGCTTCTTAAAGACAATGAACTAGGGCAAATTGCTGGCAGGGCAGGAAGGAATACTTTAGATGGTGTCTTTTCAACTACATTAAATTGTCAAAGCTTATCTAAAAAAACTATAAGATCTATTGAAACTCATAATTACCAAGATATTGAATTTCTTTTTTGGAGAGAAAGCAAACTTGATTTTTCAAGTCTATATAATTTACTAAAGTCTTTAGAAAAAAGAAGCTCTGACTTCAGGCTAATAAAAACTCAAAATAAGAGAGATGAAAACACTCTTAAATTCCTCTCTAATTTGAAGCTTGTAAAAGAAAGGTTAATTAACGAAAATACCCTTAAGCTTCTCTGGGATATAAGTACAATTCCAGATTATTTTAAAAATTTGGATAATATATTTTCAGATTTATTAGTTAAAATTTTTTGTAATGTAGTTGATACTGGTTTTTTAAATACATCCTGGGCTATTGCTGAAACAAAAAAGTTACAAAACCTAGAGGGTTCAATAGATATGCTGACTTTTAGGTTAGCTAAAACTAGATTTTGGAATTATATATCTAATAGAGCTCAGTGGACAAAAGACAATCAAACTTTAAAACAATTAGCTCTTGAAACTGAAAGACTTTTGTCTGACGCTTTGCATGAAAGGTTAACCAGTGAATTTGTAGATAAAAAATTAAGGAATTTTTTAAAAGAATATAATTTAAAAAAATCATTGGAAATTACTATAAACTCCAGCAACGAAATATTGTTAAACGGAAAGACCATAGGAAAAGTTTTTGGGTTTAATGTTAAAATTTATGATGAAAAGTCTTTATTTAAAAATAAATTTTTAAAGACTGAAATTTCCCAAAAAGCTAAATTATTATTAGAAGAATATACTAAAAAATTAATTAATGATAAAAATTTAAATATTTCGATTGATGCAGGAGGAGACCTGTTTTTTAATTTTAATAAAATAGGCTACCTTTACAAAGGAGATTCTATCTTAAGCCCTAAGGTTATTGTTAACAATAATAATTACCTAAGCCAATCAGCATATTTGAAAATTTTAGATACATTAAATGCAGAAACTAAAAAAATGATTTATTCAGTTTTATGGAAACCATTAATTTCATCTGAAACAACAAATAGAAACATAAAGTCTTTTTTATTTTCTTTAGAAAAAAATTTTGGTTTAATAAAACTAAATGATCCTAATAATCAATTGATAAAATTATCTTTAGACGAAAAAAAAGTATTAATTAAAAGTGGGGTTTCCTTTGGTAAGACGCATGCTTTTTATAAATCTTTAGTAAATAGAAGATATAAAAAAATTAGATGGGCGCTAGGAAGTGTTTACTTTAATGGAAAAGTAACAAAAATGCCTCTAGAAAAAAATATCTTATTTGGTGTTCAAAATATTCCTGAAACACTGCTTCACCTTATTGGTTTTGTAAAAATAAAGAATATTGGCTTGGAAATAAGTTTTTTAGAAAAAATATTTAAAGATATTTTTAAAAGAAAAAGAAAAGTATTTTATTTTGACTTTTATTTCTTAAATAAATACAACATTTCCCAAATAATTTTAGAGGATATTTTAGTTTTTTTAAAGCTTGTAAAGGTAGCTGGTACTTCAAATATAAGCTATTGGTTTAAAAAGAGAGAGCTTTACTCTAAATCAACTTATGATAAAGATAATCCTTTTTATATCCTAAAAAAGTTGCAATAAATTTTAATCTGTATATATAAATTTTATGTTTAATTTATTTTCTAAAAAAAAACAAACTTCTGTTGAGCTCAAAATAAACGATGAAATTTTAGCTGTTATGTATCTATTAGTTGAAGCTGCAAATGTAGATGAGGTTTTTGAAGAAAAAGAAAAAAAAATTATAGTAACCATAATAAAAAAACAGTTTCATATTGAAAATATTGGACTGATTCAAGAGGCTATTGAAAAGGTAAATAAAAGTTTACAAGAAAATGGCGATTTAATTACACATACTAAAAAAGTAAAGGATAATTGGAGTTTAGAAAAAAGAAAAGAAATAATTGAAATGCTATGGAAAGTTTGTTTAATTGATAATAATGTAGATCCTTATGAAGATATGTTGATTAGAAAAATATCTGGCTTACTATATGTTGAGGCAAAAGATAGTAATGAGGCTAAAAGAAAAGCTTTAAAATCTTTAGAAAAATAGAAAGGAAATTTAGCTATGCCATATGTAGTCACTGAATCTTGTATAAAATGCAAATATATGGACTGTTGTGAAGTTTGCCCTGTGGATTGCTTTTATGAGGGAGAGAATATGTTAGTAATAAACCCTGATGAGTGTATTGACTGCGGAGTATGTGAGCCTGAGTGTCCAGCAGAAGCGATTTTACCAGACTCAGATGATAAAGCAGCAAAATGGACCAAGTTAAACGAAGAGTTTTCTGAAAAATGGCCAAATATTGTTCAAAAGGGAGAGGCTCCTGCTGATGGCGATAAATTTAAAGACGAAGAAGATAAATTTAATAAGTATTTCTCTGAAAAACCTGGCTCAGGGTCAGACGGATAAAATATGCCATCAAAGTATTTAACAAAACTAAATTTAGAAAAATCTGAACTTAATTTTTACAGTATAAAATCTATAGAGAAAGAACTTTCTTTCTGTTCTGTATTTCCTTATGCCTACAGGGTATTAGTAGAAAACATATTAAGGAATAATTCATCAGAAAAAGAAGTTATAGAAAAAACTACGTTATTACATGATAGTCTTAAAGGAAAAAATGTTTTTGGAGAAATTAACTTTTATCCATCTAGAGTTTTGATGCAGGATTTTACTGGTGTTCCGGCTTTAGCTGACCTAGCCTCAATGAGAGAAAGTGCTGAAGAAACTTTTAAAATTGACGCATCTAAAATAAACCCCTTAAAACCAGTTGATTTAGTAGTAGATCACTCAGTTATGGTCGATAAATATGCTTCTACTGATGCTTTGCAAATTAACACTAACCTTGAGTTTGAAAGAAACCAAGAAAGGTATAAATTCCTAAAATGGGGGCAAAAAAATTTAAAAAACTTTAGAGTAATTCCTCCTGGAGTAGGAATATGTCACCAGGTTAATATGGAATTTCTAGCAAAAGTGGTATGGCATGACAAGGAAAATAATACCGTTTATCCTGATAGTGTGGTTGGAACTGATAGTCATACAACTATGATAAATGGCTTGTCCGTTTTAGGGTGGGGTGTTGGTGGAATTGAGGCTGAAGCTGTTATGTTAGGAGAAGCAATTGCCATGTCACCTCCTAAAGTAGTTGGTGTTTATTTACATGGCCAACTAATAAATAATACCACTCCTACGGACTTAGTTTTAACTATTACAAATATTTTAAGAAAACATGGGGTTGTAAACAAATTTGTAGAATTTTATGGACCAGGATTGGGCACCTTAAGCTTAGCAGATAGAGCAACAATTTCCAATATGGCTCCGGAATATGGTGCTACTTGTGGATTTTTTCCAATAGATAATGAAACTATAAAATATCTTAAGAATACTGGTAGAGATAAAAGTCAATGCTTATTAGTTGAAAAATATGCAAAAGAGCAAGGGCTTTGGTATGATTATAGCGAGTTATCTCAAACAAAAAAATTATATAACGAAGAAATTGAGCTTGATGTATCAAAAATACATTCAGTTTTAGCTGGTCCTAAAAGGCCTCAAGATAAAGTGTTGCTTACTGATGTTCATAAAAAAAGTAATGAGGTTATTAAAGAATCTAATGCTTCCTCTAAAGCAATAAAACTCAAGAAAATAAATGACGGTGACGTTGTTTTAGCAGCCATAACTAGCTGCACAAATACAGCTAACCCTTATTTAATGATAGCAGCAGGTCTCTTAGCAAAAAGAGCTTGGGAAGTAGGGCTTACCAAAAAAAAATGGGTTAAAACTTCACTTGCACCAGGAAGTCAAGTCGTTAAAGATTATTTACAAAAACTAGGGCTTCTAGATTATTTAGAGAAACTAGGTTTTAATGTTGTAGGGTATGGCTGTACTACTTGTATTGGAAACTCAGGCCCCCTAGATAAGGAAATAGAACAAGAAATTATAGGAAATGATTTAAACGTTAGCTCCGTTTTATCTGGTAATAGAAACTTCGAGGGAAGGGTTCACCCTTTAATTAAAGCTAACTGGCTCGCTTCTCCTCCGTTAGTGGTTGCTTACTCTATTCTTGGCTCAACTACTTTGAACATTACAAAAGAACCTCTAGGGCTTGGCAAAAACAATACAGAAATATACTTAAAAGATATTTGGCCAGATCCTAAATTGGTTTATAGTCTTCTAGATAAAATTGATTCAACTCTTTATATAAATAGATACAAAAATATTGGGAAAGAAAACTCAAAGTGGAATGAAATTCAAGCCACGGAAAGTTCTACCTATAATTGGAACTTAGCGAGTAGTTATGTTCAAAACCCTCCTTTTTTATCTGATAAAAATTTAACTGAAAATAATCTAAAAAATATAAAAGAGGCAAGAATACTTGCATTATTAGGTGACTCAATTACTACGGACCATATTTCCCCAGCTGGCTCAATTAAAGAAGAAAGTCCAGCTGGAAAATACCTTAGCAATAAACAAATAAGTCAATATGACTTTAACTCTTACGGAGCTAGAAGAGGAAGTCATGATATAATGGTAAGAGGAACATTTGCCAACGTTAGATTAAGAAATAAAATTACACCTGAAAAAGAGGGCGGGTATACAAAACTATTTCCAGAAAACAAGGTTATGACTATTTATGATGCCTCAGTAGAATACAAAAAAAGAAAAACTCCTTTAGTTATATTTGCTGGAAAAGAATATGGAACAGGTTCTTCAAGAGATTGGGCGGCAAAAGGTACAAAACTATTAGGAGTGAAGGCTGTAATTGTTGAAAGTTTTGAACGAATTCATAGATCTAATTTAATTGGAATGGGAGTTTTGCCGATTCAGCTTAAAAACGGTTTAAAAATGGAAAGTTTGAAATTAAAAGGAAATGAGGTAGTAAACATCAATATAGATATCGAGAAAATCAAAAAAAGCGATAATAAAGAGATAGAAATAAATATTTTAGATGAAATTACTAAAAAAATACTAATTGGATTATCTGGGATTTTAAGGATTGATACTGCCAAAGAGTTTGATTATATCGAAAAAGGTAATATTTTAAATTATGTTTTAGAAGAATTATCTAGCTAGTGTCTCCAAATCTAGCCTGCGAGGATATTTGTTTTACCATTATCTTCAATTTCTTAAGCGCCCTACTTTCTATTTGCCTTACTCTTTCCTTGCTAATTTTCAAAAGTTCACCCAGCTTTTCTAATGTCAAAGGGTCATCACTAAGGTGTCTGAGTGCAATTATTTGACTTTCTCTTACACCAAGTTCTCTCATAGCTTTTTTAAACCATGATCTTTTTCTAACTAGGTCTAGTCTTTCTACTAAATCAGTTTCACCTAAACATTTTTCATCAACAATAAAGTTTCCTATTTCCTGATCATAGTTTTCAGATACTTTTGAATTTAATGATTTATCAGACCCAGAAAATCTATTTTCCATGTTCTCCACGTCTATTGGTTTAACTTTAAGTCTTTTCGCTACTAAATGCCTTAGTTTATTTTGATCTTTCTCATAGTGCATTAGTTCTAATTTAAGCTTTCTTAAACTAAAAAATAATGATTTTTGAGAAGCTGTAGTTCCTGTTCTCACTATAGACCAGTTTTTTAAGACAAAGTCTTGAATAGAAGATCTTATCCACCATCCGGCATATGTAGAAAACCTAATGTCACGTTGAGGCTCAAACTTTGCTATGGCCTGCATTAAACCAATATGTCCCTCTTGTACTATATCTGTAATTGATAAACCATAATTTTTATATTTCATTGCATATGCTATTACTAGCTTCGAATATGCTCTGATAATTGTGTGCATGGATTTTTTGTCGCCGCGAAATGCCCAGTTTTCAGCTAATTTTTTTTCTTCTTCTTTCGTCAAAACGCTAGTTTTCATAGCATTATTAAAAAATTTTTTATCTAAAGAGTTTAGTTCTATACTTTTAAAATTTCCCATACAAACTATACGATAAAAAACATTTATTTAGATTAAATTTTTTTTTTAGAAAATTATAACGCTTAAAAATATTGTTGTAAAAATACAACATTTTTTACTTTTTTTTATAGTTTTTCTACATAACCCTTGTTTTTGCTAGTTTAATACTTACAATAAAATAGTATAAATTTTTAACATTACGGGAGTTATTTTATGAAGAAATTTTTTACTGTAGCTTTAATGACAGTTGTTGCGGCTTTCACAGCATCTGTTGCTAAAGCAGAAATAAGTATCTCTGGGTATCAGGAGTTTTATGCCGAATCTGTTGATCAGTCAACAGCTGCTGGTTTAGACGCTGCAACTCAGACAGACGTTTCTAGAAATGGTCTATCAAACGGTAGATTTACTAGACTTATAGCTACTGCTTCTACTACTTTAGACAGTGGTATTGAAGTAGGAACTGTATTTTCAATAGCTAGAGATGGAGCAGCATCTGGTGATACAGATACTAATACTGTGGCTGTTAATGAAAATAGCATTAGCTTTTCAGGTGGCTTTGGAGCGATATCAATGGGAAACATGTTTTCTAATGGTACTCACATGCATAACAGAGGAACAACTTTAATTCCTACTGCTGAGCCTGATAATGGTGGTATTGATAACTACCTGACAGCAGGTGGTGGATCATACGGTACAACAGAAGAAGTTGGATATGCACTTGATGGCATGAAGATTAGATATGCAAGTAACGTGTATGAAGGTTTTTCTTTTGGTATATCTTACGAGCCTTGCATGGGTAAAAATACTGGCCAAGTAAGTCATTATGACTGTAACGCAGCTGGTGTAACAAGCTATCATGATGTGATTGACACTGCTATTGCATGGAATGGTAACTTTGAAGGTGTTGATGTTAGCCTAACATACGGTTATGTTGGTGGTAACACTAAAATCGTAAATGCTACTGAGTACAATGATTTAGAAAACCATATTTATTCAGCTAAACTTGCTATGGCTGGAGCTACTCTTATCTACAGAAATAATGCCTATGGAGACTCTGGTCTTTCAAAGGCTGTAGAAAATGATGGTGACGGAGAAGGTTCTGTATGGGCTGTTAGATATAATATGGGCAACATAAGCTTAGGTTATGCTCATACTGAGTCATCAGTAGTTGCTGCTGACGGTGAGTCAGCCAGTACTGCAGAAAGAGATGTTTTCGGTGTTGGTTATAACTTAGGTGGCGGAGTATTAATTGAAGTTGCTCACGGTACTAAAGAAGAAGTTGATGGTGTTGATAACCTAAAAGATACTGAAGCTGATGTAACATTAGCTAAGCTTTCTTTTGGCTTCTAATTAACGAACTACCATATTTGTTTAAAAGGAGGGTTGCGTAAGCCCTCCTTTTTTTTTATACTCATGAAAGCATGTTCTACATTTTACTTAAAAAAATACTTTCTACTCTAACTATTGTTTCTCTTTTAGTAGCCTGTGCTGCTGGTGAAACTAGAAAATTAACTAAGGAAGAGAGAATATATGGCCCGAGAGATAGGCAAAGAATGGAGGATATCAAAAAAGGAGGAGGAGGTATTTTAGATAACCTTTTAAAGGATAGGACGAATAAAAAATCTCAAAACCTTATTTCTATTGATAGTCCAATGTGGAAAGCCTCTTTGGATATTTTATCTTCTTTTCCCTTATTAAATGTTGACTCAGGAAGTGGTTTAATTATTACAGATTGGTATTCTAGTGAAAAAAAACCTTCAGAAAGATTTAAAATTACTGTATTACTTTTATCTCAAGAAATACGATCAGACTCTATTAAGGTTGCCGTACACAGGCAAATTATAAAAAAAAATAGATGGGTTAATAAAGATATAGATAATAAAAAGTTAATTGCTATTGAAAGAAAAATAATTCAAAGAGCAATAGAGTTTAACTCTTAAATCATTTTTAAAATGACTGAAACAGTTAATGAATACGATGCTAAATCAATAGAAAAATATTGGCAAGAGGTTTGGAAAAAAGAAAAAATATTTTCTACAGAAATAAATAGTAAAAAGAAAAACTACTATGTATTAGAAATGTTTCCTTATCCATCGGGTAGAATTCATATGGGCCATGTTAGAGTTTATACTCTGGGAGACGTTCTTGCTAGATATAAGAGAGCTAATGGACACAATGTTTTACACCCTATGGGCTGGGACTCATTTGGAATGCCTGCAGAAAATGCAGCATTTGAAAATAATATTCATCCCAGAGATTGGACTAATCAAAATATTAAAAATATGAAAGAACAGCTTAAATCTATGGGAATTTCCTATGATTGGGATAAAGAAATTAGTACCTGTGATCCAGAATACGTTAAACAGCAACAAAAATTATTTATTAAATTTTTTAAAGCAAATCTTTTGTACAAAAAAGAAGCTTGGGCAAATTGGGACCCGGTAGAAAATACAGTACTTGCAAATGAGCAAGTAATAGATGGAAAAGGTTGGCGTTCAGGCGCTAAAGTGGAAAGAAAACTTTTAAATCAATGGTTTCTAAATATTACTAAATTTGCTAATGAGTTAGTATCTGATCTAGATTCATTAGAAAGCTGGCCCGAAAATGTTAAAATAATGCAGAAAAACTGGGTGGGAAAATCTATCGGTGCAGAAATTCAGTTTGAAATTATTAATAATGATCTAACAATTAATGAAAAAACAATAAAAGTTTACACGACAAGACCTGATACTATCTTTGGAGCTTCCTTTCTAGCTATAGCTCCTGATCATAAAATATCGAAGCTTCTATCACATTCTAATAATAAAATAAAAAACTTTGTCACAGAGTGGGAAAAAACTTTTTCTAACGAAGAAACGATAGATAAGGGGCCTAAGGAAGGAATATTAACAGACCTTTTTGTAATGAATCCAATAACAAAAAAAAAACTTCCTGTATATATAGCTAATTATGTTCTTTCTACATACGGTACTGGTGCTATATTTGGTGTTCCTGCTCACGATGATAGAGATTATTTATTTGCAGAAAAATATAATCTTCCAGTTATAAATGTTGTAAAACCTTTCGATAGTGAGATTACAAATTTACCTTATACAGGGCCTGGGACAATTATAAATTCAGACTTTTTAAATAATATTGATGCTGTAAAAGCTAAAGAAAAGATTATTAAAAAATTAGAAGAAACTAATCATGGAACTAAACAAACTAAATTTAGATTAAGAGACTGGTGTGCATCTAGACAAAGATATTGGGGATGCCCAATTCCTATCATTTACAGAGAAGACGGTGCAGTACTTCCAGTAGAAGAGAGTGAGCTACCAGTTCTTTTGCCTGATGATGTAGACTTTAGCATAAAAAAAGGTAATCCTCTTGAAAGCCATCCAAATTGGAAAAAAACCACTTGTAAAAAAACTGGCATGTCAGCAATAAGAGAAACTGATACATTAGACACATTTTTTGACTCCTCATGGTACTTTTTAAGATTTATAGATCCTTTAAATGAAAGCCCTATTAACAAAGATTTGGTTCATCAATGGTCGCCTGTTCATCAGTACGTAGGTGGAATAGAACATGCTGTATTGCACTTGCTGTATGCTAGATTCTTTGTCAAAGCACTTCATTCTATCGGAGAACTAAATTTTAAAGAGCCTTTCAAAGGACTGTTTTGTCAAGGGATGGTTTGTCATAAAACATATCAAGACTCAGACAAAAAATGGGTTTACCCTGAAGACGTAGTAAAAAAAGGGGAGGATAAGTTTTTTAACAAAGAAAATGGAAAAGAAGTTAGAGAACTTAGGTCTGAAAAGATGTCAAAATCTAAGAAAAATATAGTAGATCCCGTTAACATTATAAAAAAATATGGGGCTGACACAGCAAGATTTTTTATGTTGTCTGATAGCCCACCAGATAGAAAACTAGAATGGACCAATAGCGGAATAGACGGAGCAAATAAATTTCTTTTAAAGGTTTGGAGGTTTTTTAATAGTTTGCCTTTAAATAGCACTCCTTATCATGAAAACTATAATTATACCGATAAAAAAAATATTCTTTTACTAGAAAAAACTAATTATTATATTGATAAAATTACTAAAAGTCTTGATAGCTTCCAATATAATGTGTCTGTTGCTTTAATTAGGGAATATTCAAATGTATTTTTTTCTTTCAATATAAATACTACAGAAAAAGAAGAATTAATAGCTATGAAATTTTCTCTTACGCAATGGATTATTCTTATTTCTCCCATGACTCCTCACTTAGCAGAAGAGTTATGGAAAAAAATAGGATATGATGAATCTTTGGTAAGTGAACAAACCTGGCCTACTGCTAATTTAAGTTATATAAATAATGATGATGTAAATATAGTTGTACAAGTTAATGGGAAAAAAAGACTGGTGTTAAAAATTCCAAAGGATCTCACTGTAGAAGAAACAAATAATTTACTTATGAAAAAAGAAGATATTAAAAAAATAGTAGGAGGTAATAAAATAAAAAAAATTATTACAGTACCCAATAAAATTTTTAGCATAGTAATTTGATGAAAACTTTTTTATTGTTGTTTACCATTGTTCTTCTTAATAACTGCTCTGGCTTTACTCCGCTTTATCAAAACCAAGGATT
>MDSV01009206.1_pt1 | contig 14474 bp, 15 predicted proteins | sample 810851 | NCBI WGS metagenome assembly MDSV01 (sample SAMN05326640, study PRJNA326480) | marine metagenome | isolation source: seawater | place: Atlantic Ocean: North East | collected 2012 | reverse complement strand
TTAGGGCCCATAGCTCAATTGGTTAGAGCAACGGACTCATAATCCGCAGGTTCGGGGTTCAAGTCCCTGTGGGCCCACAAATGAGTAGTCATTCTTATATTTCGAACCCAAAAAATGATGATATTTTCATTAATATAAATGGAAAGCTATTCCACAGATCTGATGCAAAAATTTCTGTTTTTGATAGTGGTTTTTTATTAGGGGACGGTATCTGGGAAGGTATTCGTCTTCATCGCTCAAAGCTAGTTTTTATCGAAGATCATATTAATAGATTATTTGCCAGTGCAAAAGGTATTTCATTAGATATTCCTTTTACTAAACAAAATATAATTGATGAAATAAATAAGGTTTTAAATAAAAATAAGATGGATAATAATATTCACATTCGCTTAATTATTTCTAGAGGAGATAAAATTACTCCATATCAAAATCCTAATGCAAATGTTGGTCCAATTAATCTTGTGATTATTCCAGAATATAAACAAACTGATCCAAATACTTATGTGAATGGTTTACATATTGGACGAGTGCCAAATGTTAGGCCAACTGATAGTATACTCAGCCCCCATTATAATACCCTTAGCAAACTAAATTGTATTTTAGCTAGCATTGAGGCAAATAAACTTGGTTATGACGAAGGAATAATGAATGATATAAATGGTAATATTAGCACATGCAATTCTACCAATTTATTTTTTATTAAAAATAAAAGAGTTTTAACCTCAACTGGGGAGTATTGCCTTAATGGTATTACAAGAGGTAAAGCCATTTCAATTTGTAATCAAAACAATATAGGATGTTCTGAAACAAATTTTAAATTTGAAGATATTGAAGACTGTAATGAAGCTTTTGTCACAGGAACATTTGCAGGAATTATTCCTGTATCAAAACTTGAGGGTAAAAAACTAAAATCTACTAACTCTGATTCATTAGTGAATAAAATTAGAATGCTTTATAATCAAGAAATTCAAAAGTATATCGGCTAGCATGAGAATTGCATGCTGGTCGGGTCCAAGAAATATATCAACAGCATTAATGCGGTCTTGGTCTTCTAGGAAGGATACATTTGTAAGTGACGAACCATTCTATGCTTATTATCTTAAAAAAACGAAATTAAAACATCCAATGCACAAAAAAATATTAAAAAGTTACCCATCAAACTACACTGACGTTGTTAGTTATCTTAATAACGAAATACCTCAAAATAAAAAAATTTGGTATCAAAAGCATATGGCGCACCATATTCTCAATATAGATAGGATCAGTTGGATTGGAGAGTGCAAAAATTGCATTTTATTGAGGCACCCCAAAGAGGTCATTAGTTCATATGTCAAAAAGAATGAATTAAATTCTGTTAATGAATTAGGCTATTCTCAGCAATTTGAAATTGCAAAGTTTTTAAAAAAGATAAATAAATCATTTATAGTAATTGATTCTTGCGAGCTTTTAGAAGATCCTGAAAAAATATTGTCAAAATGGTGTGAGAAAATTGGCATAAAATTTGATAAATCTATGCTTAGTTGGGAAAAGGGTAATCATGTCAATGATGGTATTTGGTGGGAAAGTTGGTATGATAATGTTGTAAAAACTACAGGGTTTCAAAAATATAAAAAAAAAGATATTAACATTGAGAATAAATACTATTCTATTTATAATAAATCAATGGAGTATTATAATTATTTAAAAGATATGATATGAATTCATTATTAAGATTGTGGTCACAGCCTAATTGGATAAAATGGCTTATATATTTTGTAATAATTTATATTTTGTTTTTAATAAAAGAAGCTTTTGCCATTGTTCTTTGGTTTCTTTTTTGTATCATTTTGTACTATATCATTTTTGCAAACTCTGTTTTTAAATCAAGGACTTATTATGAAAAAAATAATTTTTAGTACTCTAATATTCAGTTTTTTGTCTTGTCAGGATACTAGACCTCACGGAGATCAATATAATTTGCCTGATTTAACTCCTAATAATTTCTTAATGGGTAATTTGAATGAAAATCGTTCGTCATATAGGGTATCTTTTTATGATATAAATATTGATTTTAATATTGAAAATAAATCAATAAACGGATTTGTAACGATAAAAGCTGAAAGTAAAAGAGATCTTAAAAGATTACAGCTTGATTTAGCTGAAAATTTAAAAATAAACAAAATAACCCATAAAAATGAAACTCTCACTTTCTCACGAGAATTTGATGCAGTACTCATTGATTTCAAATCGACTATTAAAAAGAATAATATTTTTGAGTTTACTGTTTTTTATGAAGGAGTTCCTCAAAATGCAGATAATCCACCTTGGGCTGGTGGGTTTACATGGTCTAAAGATAAAGATAATCGAGATTGGATTGCTGTTTCTTGTGAAGGGGAAGGTGCAAGAATCTGGTGGCCTAATAAAGATCATATTACAGCTGAAGGGGATAGTGTTAGAATGGCATATACAGTTCCATCCAATATGGTAGCAGTTGGTAATGGAACACTAAAAAGTATTTCTTCAGACGGTGATAAATCTACATATGAATGGTTTGTTAAGAACCCAATCAATAATTATAACATTTCTGTTCAGATAGGTAATTATGTGGCAGTTCAAGATACTTTTGTTAAAGATAATATTGTTCATGAAATGAATCATTATGTCCTAGATTATAATAAAGAGCTTGCTTCAAACTATTTTACTCAATCTAAAGAGATTATAAGATTTTATGAAAAATACTTTGGTGATTATCAATGGTATGAAGATGGCTATAAGCTAATTGAAGTACCATACTTAGGAATGGAACATCAATCGGCAGTGACGTATGGCAATGGATTTAGTATTTACAATGGCGAAAGAAGTAAAAGTTGGCCAATGTATGGAGTAATAGATCCTTTGATAATACATGAGACAGGGCATGAATGGTTTGGTAATAGTGTAACTGCGACAGATCCAACACATATCTGGATTCATGAAGGATTACAAGTATATTCAGAAGCAATATATTTTGAAGATAAGTTTGATAGTTATGAAGTTGGAGTGCATTATTTAAACACTCTTAAGAATAGAATTGTTAACGAAATACCTATCGTAGGAAGAGAAAATGAAAACCATTGGGCATTACACGGCGATACTTATATGAAAGGTGCTTGGGTAATGCATACTTTAAGAAGTGTAATAAATAATGATAAAATCTGGTTTGAAATTTTATATGAATTTATGACAGAAAATGCTAAAGGCTTTGCTGATACAAGTGATTTCTTTAGTAAAGTAAATGAAAAAACCGGTGAAGATTATTCATATTTTGCTCAACAATACTTTTATACTCCTTATCAACCAGAACTTGAGCACTACCAAACAAATGATAAATTTTATTACCGATGGAATAATGTAAATGATAATTTTATTATGCCTTTAGATTTGCTTGTAAATGGAAAAGAATATAGGATTCTTCCTTCTAAAGAGTATAAGTTTTTTGAAATTTCTAAACATTCTCAAATTGAAGTTATGGATTGGAAATTCTATGTAAAATCAACTAATACTAAAAATTAGTTATATCCAATGAGCCTTATCAATGGTTTAACTTTTGATTTATTATTCCAAATCCAATTGCAAATAAAACTTGGAATTAAATAAATTAGAAATTGAGATATAAAAATGTGGTTATTTATACCTAAAGAATTAATTAGCTTAGGATTTATAAATAGTAATTTATTTCGATTCAATAAATATTTATTAAATGCAATGTGTTCACAAACGGCTTCACCATTTTTATTCCCGATATATCTAGCTCCTTCAATATCTTTGATTTTGTAAATACCAAAACCACCAAATGCAGATTCAACACTAATAAGATTTTCTTCACTTCTTATTCTTCTAATTTTTTTAGATATTTGTTGAATGAAAGATTTTTTAAAATTACCATTCAGATTATATGATTCATTTAATTGCTTAACTGGGTCTTGATCAACCCAATCTTTCTTTCTGAGTGCATATGTATCATAATAAAAAAATTTTTGATTAGCGAATTGGGCACTCCAATTAGAATTTATAGATAGAGCGTTGGAGATTTTTTCATAATTTAAAATATCATTTTCTTTGCCATCATCGAAAACCATTAAGTAATCATATTTTTGAAGTTCATTTGATTTAAATATTATTTCAATGAATCTATTTCTAGCAAAAGCAATTCTTTCAGTTCTTAGAAAACCTAGTTCTAATTTGTCTTCAAGTGAACCTAGAAAATCAACTATTACATTATTTTTATTTTTGATTTCATGTAATTTATTTAATGTTTTTTTATCTGAATCAGATTCTATTATGATTATCTTAAATTTTTTAAAACTTTCTCCAATTTTTATAAACCTATCAACTAGCATAATAAAATTTTCACTAGGGTTTCTTACTGTGACGGCGAATATGGCTTTTTTATTTTTCATATTGAATTTATATTAACAACGGTAACTTAATTCATACAGTAAATGAAAGAAACAAAATTTGACTCAATATGGCTTACAGGACAGCCTGCAAGCGGAAAAACTACCCTAGCTAAATTAATTATTAAAGAGCTTTCGGAGCAAAATTCAGATACAAATTTTTTTAATATAGATGGAGATGATTTAAGAAACTTATTTCAAAATAAAGACTATTCAAAAAAAGGAAGAGAGGCTAATATAAGATTAGGAATGAGCATAGCTTCATATTTAATTAATAAAAACTGTTTTCCTATAATATCTCTGGTTGCTCCATACAGAAATCTTAGAGAAGAATTCAAAGAAAAACATAATGTATTAGAAGTTTATTTACATACTTCAGAAATTAGAGGAAGAGAAGACTATTTTGTTAAGGATTATGAACCTCCTCTAAATAATTTTTTGGAGTTAGATACAACTTACTCAACTGAGAAAGAGAGCTTAAATGAAATACTCAATGTTTATAGGTAGATGGCAGCCATGGCATTCAGGTCATAGGTGGCTAATAGATCAAAGACTTAAAGATGGAAAAAATATTTTAGTATGTGTTCGAGAAATCAGTAAAGATACTAAAAATCCGTATGATCCTGTAGAAGTCAAAAAAAATATTGAAAATGAGCTTAAAGATTTAATAGAACAAAAAAAAGTTAAAGTAATTATCATTCCTGATATTGAATCTGTTAATTATGGAAGAGGTGTTGGCTATGAAATAATTGAACATGTACCTCCAGAAAATATAAAAAAAATATCAGCTACCAAGATTAGAAAAAAATTATTTGGACAATAAATTTTTAATTTCTCTCACACTTGTGGTTGCAGTACCTTCCTTATTAACAACAATGCTAGCAGCTAAGTTTGCAACTTCTGATGCATATAAAATATCTTTAGTTTTTGAATAAACCAATCCTAAGGTTGCAATAACAGTATCGCCTGCACCAGTAACGTCAGGATTCTTTACTTTATGAGCCATAATGTCATGCATAAAATTATTTTTACCATAAATAGTCATTCCTTTATCACCTTTTTTTAATAAAATATAATTAAAATTATTTTTGCTAATTAAATCAAAACATGAATTATTTATCTCAATCCTATCATTTATATTAATTGAAGTTGCTTTTTGAAGTTCAAATAAATTTGGAGTAATAATATTTGCATAATTATAATTTCCAAAATCAGTCTTCTTTGGATCAACTATTGTTAAATTTGGTTTTGTTTTAAGCTCTATCTCTTTACTGACAACACCTTTATTATAGTCTGAAATCATTAACAAATCATACTTCTTAAAATTTATTTTTGAGAGATAGTCATTTTTAAACTTTAAAACTTCTTCCCTATCTAGTCTAGCAATTTGAACTCCGTTTGAGAATATCCTTTGCTTAACAATTGTTTGATATGAATTATCTATTTTAATTAAATCTGTATTTATTCTGTTCTTTGAAAAAATATTAATTAACTGATGGCCAAATTCATCATCACCTACTACTCCAGCACAATGAACTTGGGCCCCTAGCGACATCAAATTCATAGCGACGTTACCAGCTCCTCCAGGTAAAAAAGCTTCTTTTTTAGGAATAATAACGGGAGCATCAACCTCCGGTGACATTCTTGAAGACAGACCATAGATATAATGATCTAGCATAAAATCACCCAATAAAACGACTTTTAAGTTATTAAAATTAAAATCCATAATATTTCTTTAAATAAATTTTCTTTAAGACATAATCTAAACTATATTTTTTATTTATTTCAAAAGAAACCAAGAATCTTAAAGTCATAAACTGTAGTGGCATTAAAGAAATTATTAAAAAAATATTTTGGAATGATTCAATTACAAAAGGTAACAAGTAAATAGTACAGGATAATAATCTATAAAAAACAATTTTATGAGATGCTTTTATTAATTCGCCTATTAAAATGCTATCTACAACTAAACTGAGGACAAACATTAAAAATAAAAAAATTATAAAAATATTTTTAGCTTCTAAATACTGTGGGAAAATTAATTGAGCAAAGAAATCATAAAAAAGTATTGCAAAAATTAATATAACAAAATTACATAGGGCTTGAATCTGAGTTTTTTCCTGAAGCAAGGCATTTGAAATTTTAAATTTATTTATAATTATATCTTTAGATATTAGTGGTAAATAATTTATTTCAAGGAATGAGCCAACAAGTCCTGGAACAATTAAAGACATTCTATAAGAGAATAAAGCAAGACCTAATAGATAATCATTTAAAAAATAATTACATACCATTAAAAAAATAATTTCTTGTAATGGGTCAATTGATTTTTGAAGAGAAATTGGAATTGACAATCTCAATATACTTAACATAGTATAATTGGAATTAGAATTTTTAAATTTGATATTTGAAAATATTTCACTTAAAAACATCGAAGCAAATGAACAAGATGCAAGGATAATAAAAATCATGTTAAGATCTATATTCACTTCTAAAAAAAACAAAATCGAAATAGAAAATAATAAAAGAGCATTAATGAATAAACCACCACCAGGTCTATAAGGCCCAAAAAAGATTGTCGCTTTTTTATAATTCTCTGTATTAAAAGCTAAAGAATTTGTCCACAAAACTATATTGAAAAAAATAATCAGTATGATTGATTGACTAATAAAATTTAAAAAATGATTCGTAGCTAAAATTATAATTAATATAAAGTAAAGGAAGTTTTTTTGTAGTTTGAGTAAATTTTTTGTGTTTTGAAAATTCTGCTCAGGAATCAATATTGTTAAAGAATTTGGAAATCCAAAAGAAAATACGAAGATTAATAGTTGAATTATTGATATTTGAATAGAAAATGTGCCAAAATCTTCTACCGAAAGAATGTTAGAAAAAAAAATGATATTAAAAGCAGATAGTAAAAAAGAAGTTAATCTTAAGACAATCAGATTACTCAAATTTTTTAAAAATAAATTCATAATTGTCTTTTATACTTTTTTATTTCTTTCATCATTGTCTGCTCAAAGTATAAAAAATTTAAAACTAATAACATCTAATAATTATAACTTATTTAATCAAAAAGAAACACATGGCTTTTCGAAAAATAATTCATCATGGATCGAAATTGACTTAAATAAGAAAACTGATCAATTTGAATTGGGAGCTAATTTCTTATTTTCTAAAAAAAATAATCAAATCAATGAACTTTTTTTAAAAATTAATACGAATCACGGAAAATTTATTATTGGTAAACATTATAATTTTTATAAATATAACTCATCTCAATCAGTTGGAAACCTCCTTGAGAGCGAAAATTCTCCATCATATTTAAGATTGACATATAATAATGAATTTAATTTTTACAATTATAATTTATTTTTTGACTTTTCTAATGGTGTACTAGATAAAAATACTGTTTATGTAGACCCTCCATTCATTCATTCAAAAGCTGTCTATGTCAAAAGAAAACTTAAAGGTGTTGATATATCATTAGGTTTAAGCCATTATGTTATATGGGGAGGAGAAACAAGTATTGGTTTATATGGATACGGTGGTAAAATGCCAACAGGATTCAAAAATTTTTTAAGAGTTGTTGGAGGAAATCCTGGTGACGATTCAGCCCCAGATACAGAACAAAATGCATTAGGAGATGCATTTGGAATGTGGGATTTTAGCCTTAAAAAAATAAATAATAAAATGTCTTTATTGGCTTATTACCAAAATTATTTTAATGATGGGAGTGGTATGGAGTTTAAAAATAATTTTGATGGTTTATGGGGCTTAGAAATTTTCAATGAGAAAAATTCTTTCCTTGTTGAATATTTAAAAACTACACATCAAAGCGGTAACTTTCATCCTCCAGGAGTGGACTCATATTATTGGAATGGGTTATATTACTTAGGTTGGACTTATGAAGGTTTAGTTGTAGGAACACCTTACGTAACACCATATGATAATCGAGTAAAATTATTTAATTTTTCATATTCATATGAAGATGATAAGTTTTCAACAGGATTTTCAGCAATTTATATTGACAGATTTATCTCTTTTAATGGCGCTCAAATGAATGAAGAAATTGATTTAAGCAATGACAGGCCAGTTTCTGATTATGAATTCAACTTATTTTTTAAGAATAAGTTTAGAAAAAATTTATTTTATACAATTAATATTTTTAAATCTAAAAGTCTAAATGAAGGATCATCTCTAAAGATAGAATATCTATTTTAATTACTTTCTTAAATCAAAAACTACATACTGATTGAAGTATTTAAAAAAATTGACTTTATTTATTTTTTTTTCGAAAAAATATGCAATTTTGATCAAAAAATTATTTGGAAATTTTCTTAAAATTAATGATGTGAACATAGCAACAGGTGTAGTTATTATTCCAAAATATTTATTAGAAGATTTCGAAAAAGCTGAATTTATCTTTAGTATATCTTTTTTATAAAGAGGCCTTTCGTCTGGCGTTCTAGTATAGCTTGTAAATAGTCTAAAAATTTTTAATAGTGGATTATTACCTAGAGGTTCCATGAAAACTGCTCTGCCATTTGGCTTAAGTACCCTGTTTATTTCACCTACGGCTTTATAAATATCTAAATGATGAAGTATGCCTTCACCAAAAACTAAATCAAATGAATTGTCTTCAAAATCTAAATTATGTGCATCCATAACATGAAATTTGATATTTTCATTAACATTTTTTTCTCTAGATATAGAGTTAGCTCTTTGAATGTTAACCTCACTAATATCAATGCCATCTATAACAGCTCCTGACTTAATGAATTTAAATGATGTCTCTCCTTCACCACATCCAAAGTCTAAAACTCTAATATTTTGTAAGTTCTTGTTTTTATATAAGTCTACAAACATATTATCAAGATCTTTTCTTGCAGGAGTTTCTAAAATATGAAAGAAAAACTTTTTTAATTGATAAGATTTCCTCAATACATCATCTACATCATGAGCATCTTTTTCATTTTGTATTCTTTTTTCTAATTCACTACTATTTTTACCCATTATTTTTTCTCCCTTGCATAATTATCAAATCTTGTTTCTTTTTTAATTCTCTTTTATTTATTAGGTATTCCTTAGATAAAATATTTAATTTTGAATCTAATTCATATACTAATGGAACTCCTGTTGGAATATTAATTTCAGTGATTCTATCTTGTGACAATTTATCTAATAATTTTATAATAGCTCGCAATGAATTACTGTGAGCAATAATAATATGATCAGTAGAACTATTTTTAATATTACTTAAATATTCTTTTAAAAATGGATTAATACGATTAGTAACATCTTCTAAGCTTTCGCCAATTGGCAAATCAATATTCAACTTTTTAAACTTACTATTAAATCTAGGATGCCTTTTATCATCATTAGATAACAACGGAGGTTGAATACTATAACTTCTTCTCCAAATATGAACTTGCTCCTCACCGTATTTTAAAGCGGTTTCAGATTTGTTTAATCCTTGAAGCGCACCATAATGCCTTTCATTTAAACGCCAATCAAAAATTATTTTTTCCTTTGGGTAGTCAATAATATTACAAACTATATCAGTTGTTTCAATTGCTCTATTCAAAATAGAAGTATAAACGCTACTGATATTAAATTTATTTTTTAATAATTGATTTGCAGAAAATTTCGCTTCTTCTTTTCCTGATGGAGTTAATGATACATCTTTCCAGCCTGTAAATCGATTTTCTAGGTTCCATTCACTCTCGCCATGACGAAGTAAGATTAATTTCATTCAGATTTTAATCGCTTTGATTTTCAATTATAAGAAGTATAGCGGCAATATTAGCAAAAGTTGTGGCTAAATCTGCAACGAATGCAGTAATATTGAAATCTTGCGGGTTTGGATCAACTGGTACTACAATCGTATCTCCAGGTAAAATTCGTTTTGATCTACCTCTAAATATGTTTGCTTTTTCAATTTCACCATTAGATCTTTGAACATAAGCACGTTTTTTTATACTGTATGGCTTGTAGCCTCCAGCTTTTTCAATTGCTTGATACATTGTCATTCCCCTAGTATGCGCTACAAGACCTGGGTTATATACATTGCCCTCAACCTTAACAGTATTATTAATTGCTAGTGCTTTTATCGTAAGGTCATTGGTTAACTCAAAACTCAATGGAGCCCTTGCAATCTTTCTTACAACTGTTGATTCAACACCATCTTCATCGGTAATAATTTCTTCCTTTTCTAGAATAATATTATTTAAACTTGTGAGTTCAGTCAATCCTCCAGCAGAATTTATTGCATCGATTATAGTAATGCCTTTTTTCAAAGGATATGTTCCAGGTTTATTAACTTCTCCTTCTACTCGATATATAAAACTATTTCTGTAGTTGATATCTTCATATACAAATATTTTATCATCTACTTTTAATTTGAATGATTCAGATTCATTGTACAAAACTTTATATTCTAAACTATAGAACTGATTTTCATCTTTTCTAAGAACGACGATTTCATTGTTGATTGATTTTCTATAAATTGGGTCATCAAAACCTCCAGCAAAATCTAGAATATTTCTTAATGTCATATTTATTGCTGAATATTTTCCTGGAACTTTTACCCTGCCAAAAATTTCAACTTTAGAATCTGAGGATCCTATTTCTCTAATAGTTACAACATCACCGTTATTTATTGATATTTGTTTTTTTTCGGATAAATCAATATTAATACTTGAAATTATATTATCTTGAGAATCACGATTTTCAAATGGAAGAACAGTATCAATAGTAATAATTGAAGAAGCTCTTGACTTCAAACCGGCTGCATAATTTATTAAGCTATTTAAATTATCTTCTGGCAAAACTTCATAAAAGCCTGGCCTTAAAACAGCACCATTAATTTTAACTCTATCTTGAATTGATGGAACATGAATTACATCTCCGTCTATTAGACGTAAATTAGAAAAATCATTAGAACCTTCATTAAAAAAGTTGTAAAAATCTATAACTGCAATGGTTTCCCCTTTTCTAATTAGATGAATTTTTCTTAAAGAACCTTCCTTTTTTATTCCACCAGCTTGAATAAGAGAAGAAAAAATATCTGAAAATGGATGTATTAGTTGAATTCCAGGCTTAAAAATTTCTCCTGAAAAATATATATTTAAAGATTTTAGTTTTCCCAGCTCAAGCATCAATTTGGTAGGATTTTTACTTTCATTTAAAGTAGAATAAATTTTTGATAACTCATTTACCAAAAGATTCTCGGCTTCAGCTATAGTCTTGTTTGAAAGATTTATAAAACCAACATTTTCATAATATATAAGACCTTCCTTATTTATGATAAATTTTTCTCTAGAATTTGTTTCTCCCCAGAGTGATATTACAATTTCATCTCCTGCTCCAAGTTTAAAATCATTAGGTGTAGGTATATTATCAAAAAAATTAATTTCTGATTTGAAATAATTATAACCAAAGTATTCATCATTATCAGAAACAATATCTAATTCATTGATTGTTACAGGTATTGATTCAATATCTTTATTGCTATCATTGATTACTGCATCATCAACAACATTATTAGATTTAAGCTGATTTTTAATATCATCAAGCTGCGAATTTGCAATTCTATTAATATCAAGCTGAGAAACTGATACCTGAGAAAACAAGATATTTACAAAAAGGATTGGATAAATTATTTTTTTCATTCTCTAATTTAGTTTTTTAAATAATCTTTACAAATAATTTATATAGATAACCATCTATCATTTTTAAGAGTCCAATTTATAGTATATTTTAATCTGTCAAATGCTGAATGTGGATTCCAACCCATTGTAGACATTTTTTTGCCACATAAAGCATATCTCAAATCATGTCCTGGTCTTTGAGAATGAAAATCAACCATTTCATATTTTAATTCTTTTCCTTGAACCTTGGCAATATATTTTGCTAATTCTAAATTATCAATCTCATCTCTACCAACGATATTAAATTTTTGACATTTTGCTCCCGTTTTGTCTGGATTTAATTTTGAAAAATTGAAATTATATAAAAATAAAAGTGCTTCCGCTACATCCTCTGCATGAATGTAGTGTCTTGATCCTGCAACATTTTTTTCTTTGTTTGCATGAACAGTGACCAACTGATTATCTCTTACTTTTTTTATTACCATCGGTATATACTTTTCAGGGCTTTGTCGTTCTCCAAAGACGTTCATAGTGTGTGTTATGAAAGAAGGAATATTATATGTATTTTCATATGCAACCACGAGCTCTTCCCCTCCTGCCTTTGTTGCAGAATATGGATTAGTTGAATTGTATCTATCGTTCTCTTTATAATTTATATTAGCTGGTGCAGGACCAAATATTTCATCTGTACTAAAGTAACAAAATCTTTCAAGATTGTCACATTTTCTAGCGTAATCTAAAATATGAGCAGTCCCTAAAACGTTGTCCTTTACAAATTCCAATGGGAACGTTATAGATCTATCAACATGTGAACCTGCAGCCAAATGTGCAATTAAATCTACTTTCCCAATTGAAGAACAAATTTCAGGATTAAGCTCTGCTCTTAAATCGTGGTGTACCACCTTTACCCGTTTTCTATCTTTTTCTTGAAAGGAAGATACCACTTCATGCAATCTATTTAAGTTGCCACTAAAATCAAGTCTATCTAAAGTAACGATTTCCCAATCCGTTTGTGATAAAATTTTATTTACTAAATGGTGAGCTATAAATCCTGCACCTCCGGTTATTAAAATTTTTTTACTCATAATTTCTTAATATACTCCTTTATCCATGAATTGACATCTTGTTTAGGCTCCCAATTTAGCAATTTTTTTGCTTTCGAATTATCAGCTAAAGTTTCATAAGGCTCTAAAACTGGATCAATATAATTAAATTTTCCTCCTATATAAGACGCTATTTCATTAATTGATCTGTTGTCTCCATTCCCAATATTAATTATATCTCCTGATCCAACATTAATAGAATGTGAAGCCAAAATGTTGGCATTAACAACATCCCCAACATATGTAAAATCTCTCCTCTGTGAACCATCTCCTCGTATCGTTAAGGACTCTTTTTTTGATATTTGATTTAAAAAAATACCAATTACCAGAGCATATGCACCATCGGTATTTTGTTTTTCTCCGTAAACATTAAAATACCTTAAACAAACAGTTTCTAAGCTATAAACTTCATGAAATGTTTTACACAAAATTTCACCATATAATTTTTGTGCTCCATAAGGAGAAAGTGGGTTGGTTTTATCATTTTCATTAAAGGGTAAACTTTTTTGATTTCCGTAAACGGAAGATGAACTACTATAAATGAATCTTCTTACTTTAGTATCAACGCAGGCCTTTAGTAAAATAACGGTACTAATTGTATTATTCATTTCATAATCTATTGGGTTTTTAATTGAAGGCTGGACTCTTGCAATACATGCTAAATGAAAAACAGTATCTGCATTCCTAAAGATATTTTTGATCTTTTTAAAATTTGATTGTTTTGATAAATCTAAATTGTAATAAATTGCTTTTTTATTACAGTTTTCTTTTTTACCTGATATAAAATTATCAATTACGTGCACTTCATGTTCCTGACTAACTAGTTTATTAACAAGGTTTGATCCAATAAATCCTGCGCCACCTGTAACTACATACTTCATTACTTTTTTTGAATCGTTTCAATGATAAAATCTATTTCTGTTTTTCTCAAGTAAGGATGCATGGGTAAACTAAGGATAGAGTTTGATAGGTTTTCGGAAACAGTTAGGGAACCAGTCTTGTAGCCTAAGTATTTAAACGCTTTCATTAAATGAATAGGAAATTTATAATAAATAACCGATGGAATTTTATTTATTGATAATCTATTTATTAAATCATCTCTTTTTATATTTGATCCTAATACAATTGAAAAAAGAGCGTGAGCAGATTGATAATCTTTGGGATGAAATTGTGCATTATTGAGATATTTTCGATAATAAAAATTAATTTCATTTCTCATTTCTAATTCTTCGTCAAAAATAGATAATTTTTCTAGTAAAACTGCTGCTTGAATACTATCAAGCCTACCATTTAAACCAACCATT
>MDSV01241394.1_pt1 | contig 14475 bp, 12 predicted proteins | sample 810851 | NCBI WGS metagenome assembly MDSV01 (sample SAMN05326640, study PRJNA326480) | marine metagenome | isolation source: seawater | place: Atlantic Ocean: North East | collected 2012 | reverse complement strand
TGAAGTATTTGAGCTTGAGGAAAAATTAGCAGATTACTGCGGAGTAAAACATGCTATTTCATGTTCATCTGGAACTGATGCATTACTAATTCCACTAATGGCTTGGGGAATTGGACCGGGAGATGCTGTTTTTACTACACCTTTTACCTATCATGCAACTGCTGAAGTAGTATCAATTTTAGGAGCAACACCGGTTTTGGTTGATGTTTATGAATCTACCTTTAATATTGATTGCGAAAAGTTAGAAATTGAGATTAAAAAAGTAATTAAAGATGGTAAGTTAAACCCTAAAGCTATTATTCCTGTCGATTTATTTGGCCTACCAGCTCGCTATCGGTTAATTGACAAAATCGCCAAAAAATACAATCTCAAAGTCCTCGAAGATGCTGCCCAAAGTTTTGGCAGTTCAATTGGAGAAAAAAAAGCAGGTTCTTTTGGTGATGTTGCTGCAACTTCATTTTACCCAGCTAAACCACTCGGTTGTTACGGCGATGGAGGGGCAATTTTTACCAATAATGATGAAATAGCTAAAAATTGCAAATCTATTAGGTTCCATGGAACAACAGATAAAGACCGATACCACAGTGAAATGATTGGATTAAACGGAAGGCTTGATAGTATTCAAGCAGCGGTATTGTTAGAAAAGTTATCTATTTTCGATGAAGAGCTTGAAATGCGAAATTTAGTTGATGCAGAATACCGAAAATTTTTAATTAATGCGCAATACCATCCTACAAATTACAATTCTGCTCATGCATTATTCTCGATAACTACGAATTCAAGCAAACATAAGGTTGATTTGATTGAATCATTTAAGAAAAATAATATTCCTTCGGCAATATATTACAAATACCCTATTCATATGATGAAAGCCTTTAAATATTTAGGATATAAAGACAATGATTTTCCAGTATCTCTAGTATTATCAAAAACAATTGTTAGTTTACCTATGCATCCTTATCTTGATTTGAACGACATTGAAAAAATAGTTTCAATTTTTGAATAGGAGATAAATAAAATGAAAATTTTAGTAACGGGAGGCTACGGTTTTATCGGCTCAAATTTTATAAATATAGCCGCTCAATTGGGACACGAAATTATTAATGTGGATTGTGTCACATACGCCGCAAACAAACAGAATATTAAAGTTGACAATATTAGAACTTTTGAAGAAAACATAACAAATAGAAAAGAAGTTGAAAAAATCATTCTCGATTTTAAGCCAGAAAAAATTATTCATTTTGCCGCAGAGTCGCATGTTGACAATTCTATTTCAAACCCTTTAGTTTTTTTAGAAACCAATATTTTAGGCACTTATAACCTGCTATCAGCAGCACAAAAATTAAAAAATGATTTTCAATATGTTCACATTTCTACGGATGAGGTTTTTGGCGATTTGGATAGTGAAGGATTTTTTTCAGAAAAAACTTCTTATGACCCAAAGTCACCATATTCTGCATCAAAAGCTTCATCAGATCACTTAGTTAGATCTTGGGCTAATACCTATAATTTTCCAGCTACAATTGTTAATTGTTCAAATAATTATGGACCTAATCAACATAAAGAAAAACTTATTCCTAAAATTATTACAAACTGTCTAAATGGAGAAAAAATTCCAATTTATGGTAATGGTCAAAACATTAGAGATTGGATTTTTGTTAACGATTTTTGTGGTGCAATAATCAAAATTATTGAAGACAAAGAAAAAACACTTAACGAAACATTTTGTATTGGTGCAAATGAGGAATTAACCAATTTAGATATTACCAAGAAAATTTGTCATATGATCAATGAACAATTTGATCTTAAACATGATTGCCTTGATTTAATTACTTTTGTTGATGATAGGTTGGGACACGACTTTAGATATGCAATTGATGCTTCCAAAATTAGTAGAGTATTAAATTGGAAACCGGGATACAATTTTAATGAAGGTATCCAAAAAACTATAGAATATTATAAGGATTTGAAATGAAAGGTATTATTCTTGCTGGCGGATATGGAACTAGACTTTATCCTTTAACAAAGTATATCAGTAAACAATTATTGCCTATTTACGATAAACCAATGATATATTATCCGCTATCAATTTTAATGCAGTCAAATATCAAAGATGTTTTAATTATTACTAATCCAGAATTTATTAATTTTTATAAAGACTTACTTAATGATGGATCACATTTAGGGATGAACATTGAATATAAAATTCAACTTGAACCTAAGGGTATTGCTGAAGCATTTATTTTAGGAGAAAAATTCATTGGTGATGATAATGTTTGTCTTATTTTAGGCGATAATTTATTTTATGGTAATAAAATTGATAAACTTTTATCAAGCTGTATAAGGAATTTGCAAAACAACTTATGTACGATAATTGGTTATGAAGTAGATGATCCTAAAAGATTTGGCGTGGTAGAGTTTGATAACAATCAGGAGGTATTATCAATTGAAGAAAAACCTAAAAAACCAAAGTCTAATTACGCAGTTACAGGATTATATTTTTACACTAATGATGTAATTGCATATGCAAAAGAACTAAAGCCGTCAAATAGAGGTGAATTAGAAATTACTGACCTAAATAATATTTACATTAAAAAACAAAAAATGGTCATTGAAATGATGGATTCTCATGCATTTAAGTGGTTAGATAGTGGTACTTTTTCAGCATTGCATGAATCATCAAAATTTATTATGGAACAGCAAGAAGTTTCCCAATCTCAAATCTCCTTATTAGATGAAATTGCTTTTCTTAAAGGATTTATTACCAAAAATCAATTAAAAGATAATCTAAAAAATCTTAGTTCGGACTTGCAAGAATACTTATCTAATCTATATTTAAGCAGTTGATTCTTAAAATTTTTTTTGTAATATAAATTATGTTAAATAAGAAAATCAAATCACTAGTTTTTATTTGTTCTTTAAGCATCCTTTTTTCTCAATCAATCTCTATGAGGCAAATAGAGCAATTATCAAATAATCAGATTGATACAATAAAAGAAGAATTAAAGTCTAATTCCGTTTCAAATCCTGTTTTAAAAGAAGTAGAAAATGAATTAGCGGATGTTAGTCTAACTCCGGTAAAGAAAGAAGAGAGTTCAGAAAATTTTGGGTATAGTTATTTTCAGCGAAATGTCAATTTTTTTGACAATATACCAGTCCCTACTGAGTTTAGAATTGGTCCAGGGGACGAACTATTTTTATCTTTATGGGGAGAAACAAATGTAAGGAAAAAATTTGTTATCAATAAAGATGGATCATTTTTTTATGAAAATTTAGGATTTATTAATTTAAATAATAAGACTTTGGACGAAGCAGAATCTATTCTGTCAGATAGATTGTCTCAAATATACTCGACAATTAATAGTGATAAAAACCCTACACAGCTATCGTTAGAGTTTGGCCAAATAAAATCTATTAATGTTTATTTTACAGGAGAAACAAACAATCCAGGCATCAATCTTATCCATCCTCTGTCTGATGTTTTTTCCGCTCTTATCCAAGCAGGTATAAAAGAGACAGGGTCATTAAGAAATGTGCAGTTAATAAGAAAGGGCGAGATTGTTAATACTTTTGACTTCTATAAATTTTTTGTTGATGGTCAAAATAATTTTTCGAAAATTAGAATTTTTGATGGAGATGTTATCCACATACCAGTTGTAGCTAATAGGGTTCAAATTAAAAAAGGAACCACACGGTTGGGGTATTTTGAGCTAATAGGTTCAGATACAGTATCAGATTTATTAAAATATGCAGGAGGTTTGAATGCGATTGTTAGTGATGTAATAATTGTTGACCGTATTATTCCAGCTAATCAACGTATTTCTGATGACAATGCTAGATCGCGAGATACTATTCTCATTTCTGAAGCATCAAATCATTCTTTGAATAATGGAGATTTGATATCTATCCCTGCAATTACAAAAGTAGATACAGATGCTATAATTTATGGAAGAGTTAAAAATCCAGGCAATTATCCTGCAAAAAATAGGACTCTTAAAGATATTTTAAAATTAGCCGGTGGTTTTGATGATCCTATTTTTAGAAAAACTATTAATGATGACGAAATTATTATTTTACGAAAAGATTCTAATCAATTTTATAGCCAAGAATTGAAAGTTGAATACAAAGACGCAGAATCATTTCAATTAAATGTTGGAGATAAAATATTTGTTTATGAAAGCATCAACTTTGAAAATAGTTTTACTTACCGAATTGAAGGAGAAGTTAATAAACCTGGAACGTACCCACTTAAAAAAGGGTACTCTGTTAGAGATGCCATATCCATAGCTGGGGGCCTTACATACCTATCAACACTTGACAATATTACAGTTAGTCAAGAATTTACTCGGCTTAATGCACTGGATGAAGAGGTTACAGTTACAGAAAATGTTGCTAATGTAAGCTTAGACTTTGAAATAGGTTCAAACTCTATAATAACTGCTTTACCATTTGAGAATGTAGTTCGCGTTGAAGGCAATGTTTATAAACCAGGGTTAGTAGCTTATCAACGAAATTTAACTATGTCAGAAGCCATTATTCAAGCTGGAGGTTATAAGCCTAATAGCTTTAAAAGAAGAGCATATGTAAGAAAAGCTAATGGGGAGATAGATAAAGCAAGTTTGTTTAGAGGAAGAGCAAAAAGATTAGATGCTGGAGATACTGTTGTAGTTCCAGCTGATCCTAATCCAACTGATTTTAATGTAGGAGAATTAACCGCTGATGTCTTATCTATTCTAACAAATCTTGTTGCTATATTCGCAATTATAGATAATAATTCAAATAATTAAGGCAATAGTGGAAGTTTGTAAACTTGGTTTAGATGGAATAAATATATTTATCCCTCCTATTAATAAAGATAGTAGAGGCTCTTTTACGGAAAAGTTAAATATTAATCAGGTTAATGGTTTCAACATTAAGCAAATCAATCAATCTATATCTCATAAAAACGTATTTCGTGGATTCCATTTTCAGAAAAATCCTAAAGAGCAGGCAAAATATGTATGGGTAGAGAGTGGTGCAATTTTGGATATCGTAATTAATATACAACCAGATTCTCCTGACTATAAAAAACATCTGATTATAGAACTTACTGATTCTAATAACCATCATTTACTGATTCCAAAAGGTTTTGCGCATGGATTTATTTCTCTTTATGATAATTCAAAAGTATGTTACGCAGTGGATAATTTTTATAGCATGGAATATGACACAGGTATTAATTACATGGATGACTCCCTTCAAATTGATTGGCCTGTTGATCTGGAGTCATTAATCGTTTCAGACAAAGATAAACACTTACCAATGCTATAAAAATGAAAAAAAAGACAATACTAGTAACAGGCGCAGCAGGATTTATTGGATTTCATTTATCCAAAAAGCTTTGTAAGTCAGGATTTAACGTTATTGGTATTGATAATTTAAATGATTATTACGAAGTGTTTCTTAAAACAATGCGCCTGGAAAAACTAGGAATTCACTATACTAATCAGGAAAATCAAAAGATTGAAAGCAGTATTTTTTCAAATTTTACATTTTATAAATCAGATATATTAGACTATCACTCTTTAAGTAAATGCGTTGAAGATAATAAGGTTGATATTATTATAAATCTTGCAGCCCAAGCTGGAGTAAGGCATTCTTTAAAATTTCCTCATGATTATATTTCAAATAATATAGCAGGATTTTTAAACATTTTAGAAGTCAGTAGATATGCAAAGATTGAGCATTTAATTTATGCAAGTAGCTCTAGCGTATATGGATTAAATCAAAATATCCCTTTTAGTACCCAAAATTCTACTGAACATCCTACAAGTGTCTATGCAGCTTCAAAAAAATCAAATGAACTATTAGCCCATTCTTATAGTCATTTATATGGATTGCCTACTACAGGCCTACGTTTTTTTACTGTTTATGGACCCTACGGTAGGCCAGACATGGCTTTATTTTTATTTTTAAAAGCAATGATTGATAACAAAAAACTTAAAGTATTTAATGAGGGTAATATGCGTAGAGATTTTACCTATGTTGATGATATTGTGAACACAATCGAAAAAATTTCTTTAACACAGCCTCAACCTGACAAAAATTGGGATCCCGTTAAGCCAAACCCATCTTCAAGTATTGCACCATATAAAATTTATAATATTGGCAATAATGTTCCTGTTAAATTGACAGATTTTATCCAGGAAATTGAAAATAAGATGGGCTTAAAAGCAAATCTTGATTTAATGCCTATGCAACTTGGAGACGTAGAATCAACGCATGCAAACATCGATGAAACCATAGAACATTTTCAATATACACCGAATACCTCTGTAAAAGAGGGAATTTCTAGGTTTATAGATTGGTATTTTAAATATCAGGACATTTTGAAAAAGAATAATATTTAATAATGAATTTAATTCTTTTAAGACATGGTGAAAGTGAGTGGAATTTAGAAAATCGTTTTACTGGCTGGAAAGATGTTGGTTTAACCTCAAAAGGGCAAAAGGAAGCTGAGTTTGCAGCTAATCAATTATTAAAAGAGAATTATAAAATTCAGAGTGTGTTCACCTCACTATTAAACAGAGCTACTGAAACAACTAGCATAGTAGTAAAAAATATTTGTTTCCAAGAAAATGATGTTAAATATGATTGGAGATTAAATGAAAGACATTACGGTGCTTTGCAAGGTTTAAATAAGTCTGAAACTGCAGCAAAATATGGCGAAGATCAGGTACAAACATGGAGAAGAAGCTTTGATACTCCACCTCCTTTTTTGAAAATTGATGATAAAAGACATCCAAGATTTAACAAAAAATTTAGTAAAATAGATAATAAAAACCTCCCATCTGGAGAAAGTTTAAAAATGGTCATTGAAAGACTACGTCCTTTTTGGAATAAATATTTTGATAATTTAAAATTTGATGACAGTTCTCATTTGATAGTGGCACATAGCAATTCATTGAGAGCAATTGTTAAAATATTAGAAAACTTATCAAATGATGAAATTATGAAAGTAAATATTCCAACTGGTGTTCCTTTAGTCTATACTTTTGATGATAATAAAAAAATATTAGACAAAAAATATTTGATAGATGACATAGAGTTGCAAAAAAAACAGGACTTAGTAATAAATCAGGGTAAAGTTAAATGATTTTTAATTTCAATGATGTAAAAGTTTTATTGATTGGTGATTTTATGATTGATCAATATCTATTTTGTAGTTCAACAAGAATGTCTCCAGAGGCGCCTGTTCCTGTTTTAAATCCAGAAACAATTTATTCTACGCCAGGTGGAGCGGGCAACGTTGCTATCAATCTTGCTGAATTAGGTGCAAGTGTAGAATGTATTGGAACAGTTGGATCAGACAGACATGGCAAAGAACTTATCAGTTTACTAAAACAAAAAAATATTAACGTAAATCACTTGTATAAAATTGATTTACCAACAACATTAAAAAAAAGATACTATTTAGATAGCAAACAAATTTTAAGAGTTGATGTAGAGGAAATAAATGAAAATTGGTCTCCAAAAAACTCTGAATTTGACTATGAAATATATGATATAATCATTCTCTCTGACTATAATAAAGGTGTTTTAAATAATAAGTGGTTTTCAAAGATAAAGGCAAAAAATATTTTTGTTGATCCAAAAAAAGATGATTTCTCATTCTATTCTAACGCAACAATCATAACACCAAACTTAAATGAACTAGAAAGTGCAGCAAAAATAGAAATAAATAACGATGATACTCTTGTTCAAGTATGTCAATCAATGATTAAAAATTCAAAATTGAAATATATTATTGCTAAGAAGGGAGATAAGGGAATGACTATTGTCGGAAAAAAAGATTTTATAAAACATATCGGCGCTCATGATGTTCAAAATCCGGATGTTACTGGAGCTGGAGACACAGTTATTGCAGCTCTTTCTTTATCATATTTAAAAACAGGAAATATTGCAAAAGCAGCAAAAATTGCAAACGCGGCCGCTTCCATTGTTGTTAGTAAAAAAGGAACATCTTTTGTAACGATAGATGAATTCAACTCAATTCAAAATCTTTAGAATTCAAAGGTTAATTGAGAAATGATATTAATCTTTTTTTGTTTTTTTTCTATATAAAATCCAAGATTGTATTGTTTGATATTCCTACTTAAAAATATGCTTTTTTCAGAAAATTGACTGAATGTATCTTTACTTATGTTCACTTCCCCTGAAGGTGGAAAACCTTTATAGGAAATATCATAATCTTTAATATCTGTATAATTGATTCTAATAAATGTTTTTTTAAATTTATTTTCAAAAGCAATATGTTTTACTTTTAATCTATTATTATCTGGGTTGATAAAAATATTACCAACTGTTCTGCCTTTAAAAATATATCCGTTTCTGTAAATTCCATTGTAGTAATAACTATCAAGACCAGGAGGATGTTTATTGCCTCCCTGATATGTTGATTTTAAATATTCTAATAAAAATTTATAATTATTATATGAAATCGATATACCTGTTAAACCATCAAATTTGCTCATCTCATTTTTTAATTCAAGTCCGCTCCTATCTTCAAAAAATGTTTGGTGATATGTGTTAATACTGATATCATTGATTTTCTTTATATACCGAAAATCCCATAGTCCGAAAGCATTGCCTAGTGCATTACCTTGATCAGTTAAAAGGGCAGTTTCGGATCCACCTTGACCAGCAAAGATTCTAAAATAATCATCTAGCTTGGATGGCTGCTTACCATAAAATTCTAATTTACCACCCCAAATAACATTATGAATTAAACCAATTGAAAATCCTTTATTTTTTATGAAAAAACGTTTATCGTGAATGAAAGGGCTTTTTAGATTAATTGAATTTTTATCCATAATCCCGTCAGACAAAGAAGCTTTAATTTCAAATTGACCTAAAAATTTTGAGTATTCTATGTAATATCTTTTAAGACCCAAAGCATTGCCACTGTCTATCATATCTCCTGTAGATAGATGATTTTTATAAAAATGGTCAATAGAAAACTTCCCAATTTTTATTTTAAAATTATTATGATTTTTAAAGTAGTACGCTTCATCTATTTCAATCCCATTTTCGTTAATATAATAACTGGCAAAAAAGTTTTTTGAAGAATTGTTTAGATATAAAGTATTGTACTCGTTATTTAACTTTATATTTTTTGAATTGATTTGAGTTATTGGATTACCATTTATAAAAACAATTTTATTGTTGTAGGGTATTTTTTCAGAACTGTATGTTATTGAAAAAAATATTATTGTAAAGACAAGAGCTTTAATTGATTCGTACATTTTTTGGTAGAACATAGAATCTCCAATCCATGACTTCAATAGAAGCGTGTTTTCTAATATCAAAAGATTGGAATTCTTGATTAGGTAACACTCTTTTTACTTTACCATTTATTAGTAAATCTATTGGCATTATAAAATTGTCATTAACATTACTCCATTTGTAATAGAAATTAGAATCTGTTTGATAATATTCAAATTCTGGTTGATTAGGAGTATAAAAATACTGTTCTGAAAAATATGAATAATCGGTTCCAGTTTTCTCTCTTACCTTATCAAAAAAGTCTTCAGTATCTGCAAAACTTTTAGCATTGTCTATCATAAATTCTTTTAAAATTTCAAACCAAATTTTATCATTATTTATTACGCTTCTTAAAGTATGCATTACCCAAGCGCCTTTCATATAAGTATCACCATGAAGAGACCAATGATTTTCATTTTCATTTCCTACTATAGGTATTTTGTTAACAATTCTATTTTTTAAACTATTTAGATAATGTACTCCAACTTCATAACTATTAAACTTATCTTCAAAATATACCGCTTCTGAGTAAACTTGCAATCCTTCATGAATCCAAATGTGAGTTGGATCAGATGCAGTAACACTATTTCCAAACCATTCATGGCCCGTTTCATGAATAATGAGAGGATCTATTACGCCATACATTGGCCAGCTTTTACTTCGTACTCCATTATAAATACTAAATCCATTGCCATATGTGACAGCTGATTGATGTTCCATCCCCAAATATGGAACCTCAATTAATTTATAACCATCTTCATACCATTGATAATCACCAAAGTATTTTTCATAAAATCGTATAATTTCTTTTGATTGTTGAAAATAGTTTGAAGCTAGTTCTTTATTATAATCTAGTACATAATGATTAAATTCATGAATTGTCCCCTGTTTTACAAAAGTGTCTTGAACAGCAACATAGTTTCCAATCTGTACAGATATATTATAATTATTTATTGGATTGTTTACAAACCACTCATAAGTAGATTTTTCATCGTTTTCTGAAATACTTCTAAGATTTCCATTTCCAACAGCAACCATATCTGAAGGAACGGTATATGCCATTCTGACACTATCGCCCTCAGCTGTAATATGATCTTTATTTGGCCACCAAATTCTTGCACCTTCACCTTCACATGATACAGCAATCCAATCTTGACCATTTTTATCTTTTGACCAAGTAAATCCACCAGCCCATGGAGGGTTATTGGCATTTTGTGGAATGCCTTCATAAAAAACAGTAAAATTAAACATATTACCTTTTAAAATAGGTGATGGAAAATTAACTATCACAGCGTCAAATTCTCTTGAAAACTCTAATTCCTTACTCTTATAAACTATTTTTAAGATATTTAAATTTTCAGCCAAGTCTACTTGTAATTTATTTAAGTCATTCAAACTTTCTGCCTTAATTGTTACATATCCATTTATAGTTTTATTTTCAATATCAAAATCAATATTAATATCATAAAATGAAACTCTATATGAAGAACGATTTTCATTTAAATAGCCCATTAGATAATTATTTCGAGTTAATTCCGGTATATCTGATTGAGATCCATGTGGTCTATTTTCATTTGTTGCTGAGACTATTTCAGAAGTGGATAATAACCAAATCAAAACCCCAAAAATGATGAGAAGTAATATATTATATTTTTTTTTCATAATAGGTATTTGATTTAAAAATATTCTTAGCAAAGATGATGTAGTACAATAAAACACAAAATAACAACCATAGTACAATAGCAAAAGCTTCTTTTATGGCAAATAATATATACGCAGTGGAAAAATATACTATCCATTTTACCCAGTTTGGTTGGCTCCATAGTTTTAACAACAAATTCATCTTTCCGCAAAGTAATACAATTTGTTATAATAATCTAATGCTTCATCATAAATTGAATGATATTCTTCATCTAACTTATTTACATTTGATGGAAATTTCTGAAAATGAGTTGTGGTAATCACATTATCATACCAATGCTTCCACCAAATACCATCTTGGGGATGATTTCCTTTAGTCCATTTTAACATCGATTTATCAAATTCTAAATCAATACTATTACACCACTGCGATAATATTTTTTTAGGATTATTTAGTAAAATATCAGAATCTATTACAATAAATTTTTTACCAATATCTTTTAAATATTTTACGATTTTATATTGCTGTGGATATCCAAGTTCATCTACATGATTGAGAATATTTTTTTTAACATAAGATTTAATTACACCTTCTGGATGACGAATAAGAATACAGTTTTCAAAACTTTGAATCCAATTTATCTTATTAAAATCAATTAAATGATGAGCCATATGTTTCTGATACCATAGTTTTTTGTTATTAGGTATTTCTGAAGAAAGATGTGTCACTATTTCATCGAATGTATTGGGATAGTAATTAATGATTTCTTTGTACATAGGATGCTTTAATTCCAGTTGTTTGAGGTAATATGCATAAAAAGGTTCATCAGACACAAATGTATCTTTTCTAGAGGACCAAGACCTCATAAGGGCAGTAGATATATTTCTTGGACCAGACCAACATGCTATTTTTTTCATACTAGTATTTTTAACTATAGTGAATTTTAAATATTATAATGATATTAAATTAATTAATTATAAATTGATAGAAATATACTATGAGTAAGAAGCGTAAAATTTGTACAGTTATTGTTGATCGCGCAAATTATGGGAGATTAAAACCTGTTCTAACCGAAATCAAAAATGATAGCAAATTAAATCAGCATTTAATTTGTGCAGGAACTATGGTTTTGGAGCGATTTGGAAAAGTTAGTGATATTGTAAAAAAAGACGGATTCAAGGTTGATTCAGAACTATTTTTTGAAGTTGAAGGGTCTATTCCTTCTACAATGGCAAAAAGTATTGGATTGGGAATAATAGAATTTTCAACTCAATTCCAGAAAATAAATCCTGAAATAGTTCTTATAATTGGAGACAGATATGAAGCTTTAGCAGCTGCAGTTGCAGCAGCATACATGAATATTCCTATAGCACATATTCAAGGCGGTGAAGTATCTGGCTCTATTGATGATAGTGCACGTAATGCTATAACAAAATTGGCTCATATACATTTTCCTGCAACAGAAAGATCAAAACAGTTTATTGCTAACATGGGAGAAGATATTAATCAAATTCATAATTTTGGATGTCCTGTAGGTGATTATATTCTTAATCTTCCAGATGATTTGAAATGGGATGATATTTCTGGAGGGTTAGGTAATAAAATTGATATTAATAATGATTTTCTATTAGTCATTTTTCATCCAGATACATTAGACTTTTTAAATCAAGCAACCTTTGCAAAGTCTCTTATTTACGCTTTAGACGATATAAAAATGCCCACAATATGGTTATGGCCAAATATTGATGCAGGTTCAGATAATATTTCCAAAACTATTAGAATATTTAGGGAGCACAATAAGGCAGAATGGCTTTACTTAATTAAAAATTTAAAACCTGAAGTTTTTCAAAAACTTCTTAAAAAAACAAGTTGCGCAATTGGTAATTCTTCTAGCTTTGTTAGAGATACAACTTTTACAGGTACTCCAGTAGTTCTATGTGGTGAGCGTCAATCTTTTAGAGAAAGTGGTCCAAATCTTATATCAAGCTCCTTTGAAATAGATGAAATTAAAAAAAATATTTTAACTCAGATTAATCACGGAAGATATAAACCTAATAATTTGTATGGTGATGGAAATGCAAGCACTAAAATTGTGAATATTCTTAAGTCTGCAGATTTGAAAGTTCAAAAAATTATAAGCTATCTTGATAATTCATAAGGCAAACTTTTGAATTTTTTAATACTAGAATCCGATAATTATTCTAAGAATGCAATCATGACTTACCAAAGTCTTGGAAATGTTTTTTTAAATAATGATATAAATTTTACTAAAAAAGATATTGATGTTTTAATTGTAAGATTAGGTCATATGATTGATTCAGAATTTCTTCTTGAATTTGAAAATTTAAAATATATAATCACTCCTACCACTGGATTAAATCATATTGATATGATTGCATGTAAAAGTAAAAATATTAGTATAATATCTCTTCGTGATTGCATGAATAAAATTAAAAATGTGAGCTCTACTGTAGAGTTAACCCTTGGTTTACTAATAGCTCTTGTAAGAAATATTAATGGTGCAATTAATGATGTTAAAATAAATAATTCTTGGAATAGAGATAAATTTAGAGGTTTTCAATTAAGGGATAAAAAGATAGGTATTGTTGGTCTTGGTAGAATAGGATTAGCATTTGCAAAAATTTGCAATCTTATGGGTATGCATGTATATGCTTATGATCCAAAATTTCTCGAAGGAAAAAATCTACCTAACTATATTACATTGTTAACCTTTTCAGACCTTTTATGTTCATGCGATATAATTTCTATAAATGCAAGTTATGATAACAATAATAAGCCTTTAATCTCGTTTGAAGAAGTTAGTAAGATGAAAAATGGAGTTTTTATTATTAATACAGCTAGGGGAGAGCTTATAAATGAGGAGGCAGTATCCAAAGGAATTAAAAGTAGACATATTGCAGGCTTAGGCATTGATGTTTTGAGCAACGAGCATAATAAAGACTTTTTAAGATACTCTCCTTTATTTAAGGCAATGAAAAACGATTATAATATTATTATAACTCCACATATAGGTGGCTGTACCTCTGAAGCAATGAAATATACAGAAGATACTATTGCAAAATACTTTAAAGGATTGCTAGTGAAATGAAAAAACAAAATATTAAAATTTTAGGCATGGTTGTAGCTAGATCCGGTTCAAAAGGTGTACCAGGGAAAAATATCAGAGAATGTAATGGTAAACCACTTGTACATTGGGCAGCAAAAGCTTTAGTAGATTCAAAAGAAATAGATCACTCTATTTGTAGTACAGATGATTTAAATGTTATAAAGATTGTTGAAAAAATAGGAATAGATGTTCCTTTTATTAGACCTAAGCATTTATCAGAAGATGATTCATCTATAAGTGATGTTGTGATTCACGCTCTGGACTTTTTTAAGAAAAAAAATATAAATTATTCTCACGTAATGTTGGTTCAACCAACATCACCAACAGTAACTGCAGAAGATATTGATAATGCAGTAGAATTAATAAAAAAAACAAATGCAACAAATGTTATAACTGTTTATGA
>MDSV01193519.1_pt1 | contig 14475 bp, 8 predicted proteins | sample 810851 | NCBI WGS metagenome assembly MDSV01 (sample SAMN05326640, study PRJNA326480) | marine metagenome | isolation source: seawater | place: Atlantic Ocean: North East | collected 2012 | reverse complement strand
CTGTCGCAACCCGAGAGCGTGCGCTTACCGGGTGCACGCTAAAGTGGGAGATACCCGCTGATCTGGGTTCAAATCCCAGTGCCCCCACCATAATTCTCACAATCTATGATTAATCTCGTACTGACTCTATCAGGGGTTACTTGATGGTGTAAAGCCTACTGGCTCTAACCGATGAGTCGTACTCCCGTGGCGATGGTCATCGTATTCATTTTGATGTCTCCACTAATGGGTAGCATCGTTGCACCAATTGGGGAGGTACAAGAGGGCTCAATGTACCTGGATGGAATTCAGAAAATAGAGAAAGGGCATACGACAAATGCCCCTCAGCAGAGTCCTATATGGTGGGATTTGAATGCTCAGTGGTGGGAGCACACATCACTTGATGCAGATAGGAATGGGATTCATGACTCATTACAGGAAGCTCAAGGGCAGGTGAACATCGGGCTATCATATTCAAGGGAATTTTCCCAGAATGATGCCGATGTCCTTTCTTCGTTGGGTTATGAAATCAATCTAGAGTTACCGATAGTCGATGCCGTACTACTCGGTGACGTCAATGTCTCAGGGATATGGGAATTGGCCGAAATAGAGGGGGTTGTCATGGTAGAGAGGTATGGCTCACTAGTATTCTTTGGAGATATTCAGACTCCTACGGTCAAAGCTAGGAATTCAACTGAATACCCCGTGGGTGCTTGGGACTTGGGTGTCACTGGTAGTGGAATAAATATCGCAATGGTAGATACCGGTGTCGATAATGAGCATCCCGGACTTAGTGGAAAGTTCGTAGCTGGCTACGATGCAGTTTGCTTCGTTCATTCTGATCCCCAGTGTGTACTTGCAGGTGGGCGGCAGGACGACGGCTCTTTCGATCCTGATGATGGTAATCAGCACGGAACAGCTTGCATGGGTATGGCAAGCGCTAGTGGAATCGATGCCGATGGAACTCAGACAGACTTCTATGGATCAGCTCCAGACTCTATGCTCGTTGACGTGCGTATAGGGACGGATGTAGGAGCTGGCCCTTTCGAGAATTATGTATTGGAGCAAGAAGCTTACGAGTCAGCCATGAATGGGCTACAGTGGATAATCGATCACCGAGATGATGCATGGCCAGGGGTCCCAGAGGAAAATCATGGAATAGATATTATCTCACTCTCTTGGGGGATAACAAGTCACGAGACCGGAGGGTCAGATGGTACTGATATGCATAGTAGAATACTCGATGAGGCAATGGAGATGGGCGTTGCTGTTTCAAATGCCGCTGGAAACGACGGCGAGAATAATGATGGGCTATCTGGGATGAGTGCGTCTTCACTTTCCATCACAGTTGCTTCAACCGACGATCAAAATACGGTAGATAGGGATGATGACACTATAGCGGGATATTCCTCTCGTGGCCCTAGGAGGGACAATGGAGATCAGGACCCCCTGAACGAATTAATTCCAGAAATTAGTGCCCCTGGGACCAATATCGTCCAGGCAGAGGGATGCGTTTCAAGTGGAGGTTGCAATAATTTCATCGGAGGGGATGCATCCGATAATACATACACCGGTCGTGGAAGTGGAACATCCTATGCCGCTCCAGCTGTAACAGGAATCGTGGCTTTGGTCTGGGAAGCCAATGAGAACCTAACTCCTCTGCAGATAAAGGAAGTCCTCAAACATACATCCGAACGAAGAGGCGAAGCAAGTGCCCCAGAGATAGACCCCTACTGGAATCGTGAGTTCGGATATGGGATGGTCGACGCCTTAGAAGCAGTTGAACTAGCTATTTTCCTCGACGACAGCGGGCAGACTCAGTTGATAGACCCAAATCTTCAGAATCACGGCCTAAATATGTCAGGGCCCTCCAATGACACTGGACTGGTGAATATCACCGGTCATGCTTGGGGGCAGTATGGAAGTGTGGACAGGGTAGAGTACAGAATTGATGGGGGTGCGTGGTCAGAAACAACATATTCATCCACACCAAGTGAAATTGGCGCACTTACCCCATTTCTCTGGCATGTTATTCTAGACCCCATGAAAATGACATCGGGAGAACACACTGTGGAAATTCATGCAGTCTCCGGCGCACTACACTCACTCCCAGTATTCTTCGATTTCAATGTCACAAAGTCAGACTCTAGTCAATCCATACTCCCTCCTATAATTTTAGGAGTGTCGGCACTGGTCGCATTGGGATGGGTATCATCCATCGCGATCACCCGTTCCGCTTCCCCTCTAGCACTCATTCCCATCATTGAAGATTTACGGAATAAGAGAAATCAGGTTGCAAATTCGGGAGTAATGGAAGCTGAGATAATTGAGCCTTACTTGGATGGATAAAGAGGGCATTCACCCGCCTTGTTCAAATCCTAGGCCTCTTCTCAAGGGCACATGGTGCGCTTCTCCGACCGGGCGAACAGCATTCGGCCCACTGGGGTCAGGCGCATGTTCGATATGGCTGGGGATGACGCCATTCAGTTTGGCCTGGGAGAGCCAGACTTCCAGCCCCCAAAACTTGCTGTAGAGGCTTTCAGCAAGGCCATGAGGGATGGCAGGAATAAGTATACCACTACTGCTGGACACCCGGATCTGAGAGCCAAGATAGCGACACTGTGGCAACACCTTGTGCCCGATCTTGACGAGTCCAATATCTGCATCACTATGAGTGGAACAAATGGCCTTCTGGATATATTCTTAGCACTCGTTAATCCAGGTGACAATGTCTTAATTCCCGAGCCTTATTTTCCTCTTTATCCGCCTGATGTAGAGATATGCGGGGGTTCTCCGAATCTGTATCCTTGTAAGTTTGAGAATGGATTTGTACCAACTATAAGTGACTTGGAAGAGAGGGTTAACGACTCTACTGTGGCCATATTATACAACTTCCCCAGTAATCCAACGGGAGGTAATGTCAATCCTCAGCAGAGGGACGAATTAGTTGACTTTGCCAAGAGAAATGACCTCTGGATAATCACAGACGAGGTTTATGATAGGATAGTCTATGACGCTCCTCACGTTTCTTTCATTGGAGCTGGATATGACAAGGTGATTATGGTCCAGTCATTCTCAAAGACATTCGCAATGACTGGCTGGAGAATCGGATATCTTCTGTCTCCCGATCGAGAAGCTATGTCGCAACTCACAAAAATGCAGTACTACGTCACGGCCTGTAGTAATGATGCCATGCAACATGCAGTTCTCGAAGCTCTGGAGAAAGCTCCCGACTACCCAGAGTCAATGTGCAAGGAGTTCAAGGACCGCAGAGATCTGATTTGTGGGAGATTGAATGCCATGCCAGGTGTTTCATGCCATGTGCCAACCGGGGCCTTCTACGTGTTCCCTAAGGTAGATGTTCCAGGTATGTCAAGCGAGCAGATTGCTATGTCTCTCTTGGAAGGCGGGGTACTATGCTCTCCTGGGACGGCATTCGGCTCAGCGGGAGAAGGCCACTTGAGGTTCGCATACACCATTTCCAGAGAAGATATTTCCAGAGGTATGGATAGGGTTGAGAAGGTCCTAGCAGAGTTACGTGGAGATTGAGGGGATCTATTTGCTCTCACTAGTCATTCTCATCATTTCCATTGGTGTATCTTGGTATGTCCTCTCGCTTGCAAGCTCCAGTGGCCCAGTTTCTGGGGAGGTGCTCTCCGGCCTAATGCTCTCCTCCGCAGGAATTCAGTTATGGACTTCGGGCCCGAATTCACTATTCTTCGGTATGATTATTGGTTCTGGATGGTTCTTACTGAACGCAATCTCAGATCTAATCCTCCCTCTCTCTGCTGAATAGCTCGAAAGGCAGGTCAATCATGCCCCCTTCGGAGCCAACCTCTTCCTCTGTGTCCGTGTCCCCCAATACCTCAGAAATACCAAGCTCTAGTAATGAGGGAGTCTCCTCAATATCCCTTGGGGCTTCCAAAGCATCAACCTGTAAACTCTCCAGGCGATCTTCAGGTTGGAGCATCCATTCAGGAATGCCATTAGACCCTCCGAGAACAGATATTGAAGTGAATGTAGCAAGAGGTAGGACAGAGATCGCTATCAAGAAATCTATCACGGCACTTTTTGGCACCTCAGCATCAGGGGACAGCATATTCAGTACCATTGCGTCTATCTGTAACTCACTCCAATCCGTGTAATCCAAGTCCAGCCAGCCCAGTGATGCCTCTAGGAGCAATCTCGCAGTATACCAGAAAATAACTATGGGCAATACCCATGAGAAAATCGAGAATCTCCATATGACCGTCCTAAGCATAGACGCAATTCCGACGAGATGCCTAGAAATCATAGGCTGTATTCTCATTGCCAGCCACAGTGAGGCCAGATATCCTGCCATTCCAAGTTGAAAGGCAGTACCCGGTTTGATCAATGAGCTGGGAAAACCCTCGATTATCGCTAGGGGGACTGCAATCAAAACTACCTGCAAGGGGACTGCAATCAGCTGTAATCCGCCATGTACAGCTATCAGGTCATAACCATCGCCCGAGACTCGCTTATCGACTAATCTCGCCATCCCCCCATAGGGACTGGAATTCACTGCGAGCCTGGACCTATCCACCAGCTCAGGATCGCCCCTCCTCGTCCTAAGTCCGAGGAATGATGCGAGGCCCCCCTTGTTTATGACAAAATGCGGCCGGAAACCACCCAAAGCCAGAGCGAGGAAAAGCGAGAACATCCCGTACAAGACACCTGAAACAACTATCCATTCTATCAGATTGGTCTTCACAGTAACGGAGAAACTTTCTCTATCTATCTCTAGCAGATATCTTGTGGAGAAACCAAAAATAGGTATTAGGGTTACCTGTAAGAGGATGAGAACTGAAAGAGTCAACCTATTCTTCAGTGACTCATCCTCGCTCATGAATCAACGCGTGAGGGTACAACCATAAGCTCTTCACTAACTTAGCACTGTTTGTATTGGCTTATTCTACCTAATTGATTGAGCTCAACTCGGTTTAATACACCATCGAACGCAATGTCCCAACCTTCATACATGTAGTTCAGCCCCAAATTGTGTTAGTATGCGTGTCGTATCTCCTCTGCTACTCTGTTCTCTCCTTCTAGTGACGGCACTGGCTCCTGTTTTTGGAGGTATAAACCAGCTTGAAGTAGATGATGACTCATCCGTACAGGCGAGGTCTCTGATAGACTTCGAGGTAACTTCGATAGAGTTTGGAACCGGCTCCTCCCAATCAAAGATGTGGAGTCAGCCAGATGGTAGTATTGTTGAATATGTAATCAAGGGGCAAGAGATCCAAATTGAAGTCACATTTACTCAGGCTGGTACCTCAAGTCAGCCGGCGTACGCCGATGCGTCCCTGCAGATATGGCATCCTGTGGGGTTCATGATCGATGAATTCACTTCAAACATGACCCTGTCCGGACAGCAGTCTGTCGTTCAGCAGATCACATGGATTCCGAATATGTCTCATAGTGTACTTGACGATCAGGGCTATCTCACCGGTGGCATCAGACTGTTGGGGATGGTCGATGGAGGTCTGGCTGATGATAGCCAGGACAATAACGACTTATTGAGGCTGATGCCAGTAGCTATCTGGCAAGATTCGATGGACAATGGATTCTGCGGAGATACCGATGGCGATGGGATAAACGATTGCCCAAACGTCCCATATGCCAATGAGCCAATATGGGTTGGTGGTGGATATGAGGCAGATGGCTCCCTATCCTCCAGTCCCGACACTTATGGGCATTGGAGGATGATCGATTCCGATGATTCAGCAGAGGGCGAAAAACACTGGAGGGTAGCAAGAGAAGATTCCGACTATGCCAGTAACAGGCATGATAGGCTCTGGTGGGGGTGGTTCACGCCTTTCGAGAACTGCGATGATCCTGGGCATGGATTAGGGTACGGCATCCAAGATCTCTCTCTGAGCGAACAGTACGGCTCGAGGTTCTGTAAGATGAATTTACGTGGTTTCGACTATCTTTCCATGCAACTAGTAACCAATGCATGGGGGCAGATGGCCAATGGGGACACTGTTAGTATTGAGGCGGATGCCGCTTCTTCTGTCGAGTCATACAATTACACGGATATCGGACTGTCGCCCATTGATTACGATTGGTCAATGAGCATATGGAACATGACTGGAATCCATCAGACAGGAGAGTACAACCTAGCATTCAAATTCGACTCTGACAGTTCTCAAGCATCAGGTGGCATAGCAATAGACTCATTCCTACTTTTCGCTATTGAGAGAGTTCCACAATACACCCTTGATGCGGTTTGCGATGATCCACTGCCCAATGCTTACCTAGTCGTACCAGCAGAATCGAAATCCCTACATTGCAGAATAACCAATAACGGCTATGTGGATGTCACCCTAAGGCTATACACGGAGGTTTCCAACAAGTCATGGATGTATGACTATCCAATAAGAATAGACTCTAACAACCCTGTTGATCACGATAATTTCGTTGTCACTGATGTTGTCAGGGCCCTCGAGACAACTGACGTCTGGTTCAATATCACGATTCCCGATGGGGCTATCGTGCAAGAGATGATGTGGTATGTCGACATCAACGATGGTACCACTAATTCCACAAAGGCTACAATCGGACTTCCTGAGGTCAGAGGAATCCCCCTCTCTGTACAGGCCGCTTATTCATGCAAGCTAGAGCCGGAGACTCTTGCATACCCAGATGCCACTATTCTTCCAGGGGACAATGCCACTATCCCGATGTTATTCAAGAATACTGGAAATCAAATTGCTACTTGGAATCTCGGAGCCTCATTTGCCGATACAAGTTGGGGTTCAGAGAATGTGGAGTGGTATGATGATCAAGGTCAGATGATTACGAGCCTAGACTTGGCAATTAACGAAGAATTGGAGCTCTTTGCAAAGATTCTTACTCCCAGCCAAATTTCTCCAGGAATATACCAAATCACATTGATTGCTAGTGGCAGGGCCCCCGCCCAGTTCATGTCCACTCCTATGATTGAGATTGAAGTGCCAGTGCTATATGACATAGAAGTCATGCCCTTTGTTTCCCAATATACGGCACCCGCGGATGGAGTATTCAGGTCAATTGAGGTATTGCTGGTGAACAACGGCAACTCAGAGGAGGCCTTCGACCTCTACTTAGATGCAAACTGGAGGCTTGAAGCGTCCTTGAATACTGACCGTACTCTGGGAATCACCCCATTTGGAGGGGATTCAACATTCTTCCTGATGCTACCTATGCCCTATGGGCTAGATCCAGAGACTTATGAGATCAAAATTATTGCAAGGAGCGTCTCAAACCCTTCTTTCGAACAGACTAAGAGAGTATATCTGACAATTCCAGAGACTCATCTCGTGGAGGTAGAAGACCTTGATATGCTCGAGGAAGTATTCAGGGGCGGAGACTCACCTAGAACAGTCAACTGGGAGGTAACCAATAATGGCAACGTAGATGATGCGTTCTACATAGAGTTTGAACATCTTCCAGATGTGTCAGCAGAAGCCATGAACCTAGTCCCCGAATCTAATGCCATGAGAACTCCTTTCATTCCGGCCGGAGGATCTTACAACATCACAGTCACCTATTCATTCGGGGACGATGCCTTCGGCGATCGATCAATTTCACTTATTGCCACCAGCAAGGGCGCGCCATCCGACGGGCCGACAGTCTCTGGTACTGGGACCGCTGAATTCCATGTAGGGGACCAGGGATGGATAGTACTACTCCCTCCCAATGACATTACTATCTCTGAAAAGGACAACGATATTGAGCTCACATTCACAGTTAAGAATGATCATCCAACAAATGCTCAGCTAGTCAGGACCGATGTCGATCGTGACTCTGACTTGTTCTTCAACATAGTAAATGCTAGGATTGAGCAGGAAGACAGGGACTTCGTGTTGGATGTTAACACCACCAGGGAGATAGTCGTGACCTTGGAGGTTACCGATGAGAATCTAGATTCTCTCGCTGAAGATTCAATGACTTTCAAACTTACCTTGGATGTAGATTCCGATATTGATAAGATATCGAGGACGGTAATGGTTACCCTGCTTAGGCCGGTGCCTCTGGATGACGGCCCCACAGCTGGAGAAGCCGCATGGCTCGGAGGTAATATTCTCTTCTTGATCGCCGGATTAGTCGCAATAGTCGCAATTCTTCTTGTCACATTTAGGACAATGAGGTCAGCAACCAGTCCATTGGAAGAAATTTCAACTCTTGACGATTATGAGATGTCAGTTACAGGGGGGGATTGGGCCCCATCTCACCCTCCTGCGCCCCCTCTCCCATCCTCCGACGAAGTAGCCAACTCGATGTACGGCGGCTCCAAGGAAATCTTCGAACAGCCGCCCCCGCCCCTGCCTCAGGAGGAGGAGATTGAGGAGCCCGTTCCCGAGCCAGTTCTAGAAACGCCTTCAAATGAGGCCCCGCCATTACCAGAAACCGGACTTCCTGAGGGCTGGACAATGGAGCAATGGGCTCACTACGGGCAGAGATGGATTGATCAACAAAAGAACTAGCGGCTGAAAACCATACGCTAGTCCAGTGCGAGCCCTTATGACCCCCCCTTAGGTGGGCAGTCTCCGAGAATAAGGAGTCAAAGCAGATGTACGGTGGACAGCAACCAATTTTCATACTAAAAGAGGGAACTGAGAGAACTAGTGGCAAGTCTGCCCAGAGCAACAATATCGCAGCCGCAAAGGCAGTCGCCGATGCCGTCAGGTCAACATTAGGTCCCAAGGGAATGGACAAGATGCTAGTTGATAGCATGGGGGACGTGGTAATTACCAACGATGGCGCTACCATCCTCAAGGAGATGGATATTGAGCATCCAGCCGCTAAGATGATCATTGAAATCGCTAAAACCCAGGAACAGCATTGCTATGATGGAACAACAAGTGCCGTGGTTATTGCAGGGGAGCTACTCAAGAGAAGCGAAGATCTCATCGAGCAGAACGTCCATCCAACCGTAATATGCGAGGGATTCAGATTAGCGTCCGAGAAGGCTTCCGATCTTATCGAGTCACACGCTCTGAAGGTCGATGATGAGATTCTCAAGGAGGTTGCAAAAACAGCTCTCACAGGAAAGAGTGCGGGTGCTGTAAAAGACTTCCTCGCGGACATCAGCGTAGCGGCGGTGACATCGGTAGCTCAGTCCAACTCCGGTACAAATGTCGTAGATGTAGACGATATAAAAATCCAGAAGAAGCAGGGCGGTTCAATCAGGGACAGTGCCCTAGTCGATGGAATCGTCCTCGATAAGGAAAGAGTCCACAGCGGAATGCCAAAATCCGTTTCTGATGCCAAGATAGCCCTGATTAACTCAGCTATTGAAGTCAAGAAGACAGAGGTAGATGCCAAGATCCAGATTACCGATCCGAACATGCTCTCGCAGTTCCTAGATGAGGAAGAGCAGTATCTCAAGTCCCTAGTTCAGAAATTTCAGTCAGTAGGGGCAAATACGATAATCTGCCAGAAGGGAATAGACGACCTAGCTCAGCATTACATGTCTAAAGAGGGTATTTTCGCTATTAGGAGGGCCAAGAAGAGCGATATGGAAGCGCTTTCAAAGGCCACTGGTGCTAGAATCGTGACTAATATCGACGATCTCTCCACTAGCGATCTAGGTCATGCAGCAAATGTTGAGGAGAGAAAGATAGGGGACTCTGACATGGTTTTCATTGAGGGATGTCCAGAGGCCAAGAGCGTCTCTGTCCTCATAAGAGGGGGTACCGAGCACGTTGTCGATGAGATCAAGAGGGCATTCGATGATGCAGTAGGCGTTGTTGCAGTTGCACATGAAGATGGCACAGTTCTCACAGGGGGTGGATCAGTCTTAGCCGCTATAAGCAGAGATTTGAGGTCATATGCTGAAAGAATTGGGGGCAGAGAGCAGATGGCAGTAGAGGCCTTCGCCGGCGCCCTGGAAGTGATTCCCCGTACTCTCTCGGAGAATGCTGGACTGGATCCAGTTAACACCATAATAGACCTCAGAAAAGCACATTCAGAAGGTAAAAGTCACTATGGCGTGAATGTTTACGAGGGAGGAGTTGCTGATATGAGTAAGTCTCGGGTTCTCGAGCCCAGTAGGGTGGTTGAACAGGCCATCCAGAGTGCATCGGAGACAGCCGTAATGATTCTAAGGATAGATGATGTAATTTCTAGCAGAGGGGCTTCTCCTGGTGGACCAGGCGATTTTGACGGATTGGACATGTAACGCCCTCTGAATTGAGCTTATTCCAATACACATCCGAGAAGCTCGAAGCATCATATTCAATAATCGGCGTCCACTGGAAAGATTGTTCAGCCTAAGGCTGGGTTGGTGTTTGTGTGTCCGATGAAACCGCTTCAATGGGTGGGGGGCTCCAAGACTTCCTAGGTTCGGGAGACAGGTCCCTAGAGGTTCTATTCGGTTCCCAATCAGGCAATGCAGAGGCACTTGCTTCAAAGATTGTGAAGACCGCTAAGTCATATGGGTTGGATGGCAACGTCCATGACATGGATGGTTTTGATTTCAATTCCTTGTCCTCTAAGAAGAGGGTGATAATTGTCTGCTCAACATGGGGCGAAGGGGAGCAACCAGACAACGCCGAAGAGCTCTGGAAGTTCGCAAACTCGAGTGCGGCTTCAAAGCTAGAAGGGGTCCACTTCGCAGTATGCGCTCTCGGAGATACTAGTTATGAGCTCTTTTGTGAGTCTGGGAAAGAATGGGATGGGCTTTTCGAGAAACTCGGCGCCACCAGGGTTGTAGAGCGTATCGATTGTGATGTCGATTACGATGCCCCATCCTCTGAATGGACCCTGAAGGCATTACCTGCGTTGGCCGCCGTGGACAGTACTGGAAATTTCATAGAGGAGATGGTTGATGAAATTGCTCAATTCGCTAGTGGTTCATCTGTGGGGGCCAGTGGAGATGATGGCTTCAGCGTACCATCAATCGAGGCAGAGGCTATCCAAGTCGAGATATCAGTATTCAGATTTGACCCCTCGACTAATTCCACCGGTAGGGACTCATGGGCGTGTGCAATACCTGGGCACCTCTCCGTCATGGAAGCCCTAAGGGCAATCAAAGAAGGCCATGACGGCTCACTAAGCTTCCGGGATGGAACCAATGATGATCCCTCTACTGCAATTTCAGTCAATGGAAAGCTCGTTCTTCCTGGTAGGATCAGGGTCGATAGTATCGCATCGTCTAGAGAAGGTTCACTAAGGCTGAGAGTAGATCCAATTCCCGGCTCAGATGTAATCAGGGATCTGATCGTAGATCACTGGGCACTGGAGAGGAAAAGAGAATCTTCCAAACCCTGGATGGTCGCCGCTACCAGAGAAGGCATTCAGACTCCTCAGGGTGTAATCGGCGAGATGAATCAGTTCACAGCTTTGAGGGTACATTCCCTAGCAGACTACGATAGCGCCCCGCTCTTGCACTCGAGCTCAGACGCTGTCCCCTATGCAAATGGATTCCTCGGCCCAGCTGTCTTGGCTAGCTCCTGGGCTAGGAGGAGTGACCCTAGGACCGCACCTGAAAGGGTGATTGAAATAGATTCCATTCTAGGTTCTAGTAATGGGATTAGGGCGGAGACCGACTTAGCACCTATTTTCAGAAGGGACGGGTATTCAAAATCAGTTTCAGAAGGACTTCTAGAAGCTAGAACTAAGACTATTGAGAATGATTCATTCAATGGGAAACTAGGGAAGCATGTATGGTGGTACTGTTGGACAGTCAAGAGCAGTGGAAAGGTGAATGATACTGTTCTATACAGGCAGGTTCTCGGCCCAATCGGTCTTCTGGGAAATCTCTTCTCAGGAGTAACTGCGAGGATGGTTCTTGGGTTTACTAGGACTGGTGGCAATGTTCTGAACAGCCTGCTTGGAATGGTGGCTCCCCCTGCGGGAATAGGGAAGATGCCTAGGCAATTCAATTCCACAGTAGCCGACCATCATCAAGTTGTGGCTATTTACAACGAGCTGGATGGTAGGTTCTGATGCCCCTGAAATACGCTTATCACCCCGGTAATGTCGCTCATAGTGGCTCACCGGAAGTTGCCGATACAATGAATGCGGTGGCAAGAAATCTAGGACTCGAGTTGACAATTCTCGACGGCGCGACATCATGCGGTGCGGGAATAATAAGGCAGGCAAACGAACGACTCCAGCTCGCATTAAATGCACGCACATTTGCTATGGCAGAATCACATGGGCTCAGTATACTCACTCCCTGCGCGGCTACTGCAGGTAATTTGAAGCAGGATTTAGAGAAACTCAGATCAAATCCAATCTTGATGAAGGAGATCAATGATGTTCTCGATAAGACCTGTGGTCTGGTGTTCTCTGGTGAGACTGAGGTTCACCATCTATTGCATGTATTAGTCGACGAAATTGGCTTGGATAAGATTGAGAAGCTAGCTGTCAACAAGTTCGACTTTCGAGTTGCTGGATACTACAGCCCCTATTTCCAGATGGAAGGGGCTTGTGGAGGAGATAGTGTGCACGATCCAGATTACTTCGAGCAACTGATCGATGCCCTTGGGGGGAGCCCTGTAGATTGGGAGGGGAGGGTCCTGAGCGTAGGGGCACCGGGGATACTTTCCGAGGAGTCAACCGCTCTCAGACAATCAGCCGCTGTAATTTCAGAGGCCAAGGACGAAGGGGCAGAGATAATAGTAAGTGCCTGCAACCTCTCTCACTCCGTTCTGGATATCTATCAGGGAAAGGCATCAAGAGTTACTGGGATAACCACGAACATCCCAGTGATACATCTTACCGAGCTGCTTTCTTTCGTATTTGGCAACCATAACACCAGATTCGCGCAATTAAGGACTAGGATTGCAGTAATAGGCGACTAGTTCTAGAATTCTTCTAGGCCATACTGGCCACGAGGCCTAATGGATTCGGATGGCAATTTATTAGCAGCAGGTGCATCAATATCAGTAACTGTCCCATCGATTTCCAAGATAGGCGTCCTTCTTTTCTCCCTCTCCGATGTTACAAAGTCATCAGCATCAATAATCCGATCTTCAATCGCTACTCCAAAACCATCTAGATTGGATAAATCAGAGTGGTGTGTACGGGGTAAACCCCTCCTTACTCGATGGACCGCTCTCTGCATATTTTCCTCTCTCCTCAGGGCTGAGGCCTTGGCCCCCTCGTCCCTAGTCCCCTCAGCAATCAAAACAATGACCTCCCCAAGCCTTCTTCTTCCAGTTCTACCTCTTCTCTGGATCGTTCTTATTTCACTGGAAACCGGCTCATAGAATATCACCAGATCCGCTGATGGGATATCGAGCCCTTCCTCTCCTATCGATGTAGCGAGTAAGACATTAGCATCCCCCCTTCTGAACTCATCAAGCCTGGCAACTTGATTTTTTGGAGAGAGCCCCTCTCTACCTCCTCTGGATGACTGTCCAACGAAACGTACTGCTTTCACATTCTCAAGGCCATCCAAAGAATCATGTAATGATGCTATGGTATCTCTGAAATTCGCAAATACAATGACCCTACTCTCCGGGTCTCGTCGTATCCTCTCTCTAATCATCCTCCTAACGGCACCAATTTTAGAGTGGATCTCTTCCATGCCATCGAGCTTCTCCCTTAGGTCCCTTACTCTTGGGTCCCGGAGAAAGTCCCTTACTGACTTCTTACCCGAATCCTCATCATTCTCCAACCTCTCAAGATACTCCCTGGACGCTGAAACTCCTTGGCTCATTAGACAGTTTATGAGATGGTGCAATCTCATGCCTATGGCAATTTGTGATACAGACTGATATCCGCTGACCTCTCCCCTGCCAATAGCCGATTTAGCCCTATCCATAGCATTTGATAGACCTGCAAAATTAATCATCCCTGGCAAAACATACCTCCCCATCCTTCTCTGCCTATCCACAATTCCTCTCTGCCAAATGACGAATGGCTGAGCCAATTCTATCATCTCATCAGGGACTCTGACCGATATTTCCCTTACTTCTAGCTCTGAGAGGTAACCCTTCAGCATCTCCTCTTCTGAATTCCTGATGTGGATTCTCGTTGCTCCTGTTCTGGAGCATATCTCTCTTACCGATTCTGGCCTATGCCCGGGACTAGCAGTCACGCCGATTATATGGGGGGCCCGACTATCCGCGATGAAAGAATCACAAACTAACGCCATGGCATGCTCTCCAGTGCAATGATGTGCCTCATCCACAACTAGAAGTGAGAATAATGACAATTTCAATACTCCCTTGTTGACATCGTTGACTACGACTTTGGGCGTGGCAATAATGAGTCTAGATGACTCCCATAGGCCAACTCTCTTGGATGGAGAAATCTGACCTGTTATGGAAATCGCCTCCTGTTCGAGTGAAACAATGCGCCTCATCTCCCTCAAATGTTGATCCACCAGTCCCACAGTGGGGGCAATCATCATCACGCGGCCCCCCTCTTCTTCCAGCTTCTTCGCCACAGCCATCCAAATAACTGCGGTTTTACCGGCCGCTGTAGGCATCACCAACAGCATTGATCCAGAAAGCGCCTCATCCACTGCTTCTAATT
>MDSV01146171.1_pt1 | contig 14475 bp, 15 predicted proteins | sample 810851 | NCBI WGS metagenome assembly MDSV01 (sample SAMN05326640, study PRJNA326480) | marine metagenome | isolation source: seawater | place: Atlantic Ocean: North East | collected 2012 | reverse complement strand
TTTTATATATTAAGTAAATATTATTTTATAAATCTGCTACTTTTGCTATATTTTGTTTTATATTATTTTTTTGTAAAAATTTTATAAATAATTCGGGGGCCATTGCGAGAGAATTCATATAAGTTGTGTATTTAAAATTACTAACTAATGTATTGCTTTCTAATATTTTAATACTAAAAAACCAATATGCAGGAATTTGTAATAATCTATTTGGTTCTAATATTACCCGCAAAAATTTAACTTTTTCAAATTCATTTTTGTATTCATCTTGTGGATCTAATATATCAACTGCTGATGTAAATTTAAAATTTTCATAATCTTTATTTACATATAAATATTTATAATCTTTAGGAGGACATAATGTAACCTCAACTGAACCTGTTAAAACTGAATAATAATTTCTACAATTTAAATTATAACTTAATGGAGTATATGAATTTATAGAACCTAATATTAAATCATATTCAATTGAAGATGTTCCTACAGGTCTTAAAAATAAATCATTGACCGAATATTCTTTTATTAATGATGTTTCTTCAAGAAATTCTTTATTATTTTCAGATATATAATTAGCAGAACTATCTTTATCAAATAATTCAATTGCTGTTAAAAATTTCATAGGCAAAAACATATGAGACGAATCTTTATTACAAATTTTTATATCAAAACTACCATAATTATTTTGAATATGTGGTATATCAAACTCCAATAAACTTATATTATTTATTAATAAAGGCTGTTTTAAGTCGCACAATTCTTCAAATTTGTCTTTTGAAATATTTTCAATTTCATAAACTTCTAAATAATTACTAGTTTTAATTTGATTATAAATATGAATGTACAAGAAAAGAGTTATTGTTAATATAAGTAAATTTATTAATATTTCCATTAATAAATTTATATAAATTAAAATTTTAATTTTTACTAATTATTAGTTTCTTTATTTGCTTCATTGTCTTCATTGTCTTTATTATCTTCACTGTATTTATTATCTTCTTTGTCTTCTTTGTCTTCTTTGTCTTCTTTGTCTTCTTTGTCTTCTTTGTCTTCATTGTCTTCTTTGTCTTCTTTATCATCATCGTTTTCACTTACTACAATTAATTCATTTGGTTCTGTTTCATTATTATCTTTTAAACTATCATATTTTATTTCAGTTATCTCGGTATCAACTAGTGATTTTAATTTTTCTAGATCACTTTCACTTAGTTTTATCTCACTAATTTCATCTAATGTATTAGATTCATTATCGGTATCACTATCATGAATATTTAATGTTGCATTAGTCATATTTTCTATATGTGATGATTGCATCATAGATCTTAATAACATTTCAGCCTCTTCATTACTTACAGAATAATTATGTTCATCGTTATCTTGAGATTTTTTTAATTGTTCTTCTAAATTTATAATATTTTTCTCAAAAGCAGACACTTGATCTTTTAATTTTAACATTTCTGTATTTGTGTCAACACTCGACATTTGTATTTTTATTAATAATGTTTTTAATTCGTCAAAACTTGTTGTTAATTCATTAGTTTTAATATCTAGAGTATTTTGCATAGAATCTGACCGCAATTTAAAATCCTCAAATTTAACACATAATTCGTTTAGCTGATTAGATACAAGTTGTAATTCATCTTTTAAATAATCTAAATTAGATATGGCTTCTGTTTGTTTATCATTTGATATAGTCTTATCTAATCCAAAATGTTTAAAATTTTCTGCCAAAACTTGCTTAGATATTTCTACTATTTTTCCTTCTAATGTTTCTTCTAGTAACTGTATTTTTTTACTATGTAATTGTAATATTTGTAATGGTGTATTAGATGGCACATTAGATGATTTTGATGTATTTACATCCTCTGGTTTTTGTTGACTTTGTCCAGTGGGAACAGATGTAATTACAGAAGGTTGGGGATCTGCTCGTCTACGTCGTGCAGATGCAACTGCAGAGGCACCGCTCATTTTATATTTATAAATAACTTCTTTTTAAACTATTATTGTCGCATTAATAAATTAATATTATCATAAAAATTATAATACATTATCTCAAAATCGTTTTCATTATAATCTTCTATATTTTTACATGTTTTTGTTATTTTTAATTTAGGAAATATATATGGTGTACGTTCTTTTTGAATTTTTAATCCATCAACATGATCATCATATATATGTGTATTACCCAGGTAATGAATAAATTCATATGCCACCAAACCACAATGATGTGCTATTAAATGAGTTAATAATGAATATGATGCAATATTAAATGGAATACCCAGACCTACATCACCACTTCTTTGATATAATGCGCAACTTAATTTATTACCATTTAATACATTAAATTGACATAATATATGACATGGCGGTAAAGCCATTTCATTTATTTGACATGGATTCCATGCAGTCATTATTAATCTTCTAGAATTTCTAGTTTCAGGATTTTTTAACTGATCAATTATAAATTTTAATTGATCTATACCTTTATTTGTATAATTATCATCGCAACTGCTATATTCAGCATTAAAATGACGCCACTGAAAACCATAAATAGGACCTAAATCATCTTCATTATAATGTGTTAAACCACGTGAATCTAAAAATTCACGATTTCCATTCAAATCCCATATATGCACATTTTTTTCTTTCAGTTTTTTATTTGATGTATCTCCTTTTATAAACCATAATAATTCTCTTAAACAAGTTTTCCATGCTAGTTTTTTTGTTGTTAAAAACGGAACTACATTATCTACTAAATCATAATGCATTACACTACCAAAAATAGCATATGTCTTTCCATTACGACCCACAAATTCTTCATTTTCATCTAGTATATCATCTATTAAATTTAAATATTGATTCTCATCATGTTTAATATTATTTATATTATATCTATACTTATTTGAAATTAAAGTTTTCTTTAACATTTAGTAAAAATACTCATGATATTTTTAATATTTTATAATATAATATTTATTAATAAATTAATATATTTATTTCTATATATAATTCAAATATGCCTATTTCAGTAGAAAATTTTGAATCAGGTTCATCTAATAAATTAAATCCTACAGAATTTTTTAATCATGTCTTTAATTTTGATAGTGATAATAAATCCAATATGTTAAATCTTATACAATACATTCTTATTGGTCTTATACCAGTTGTTTTAACATTAAAAACAATTAAAGTATATATACCAGAAGAAGATGATACTAAAGGTACTCTTGAAATTTCTTTAGAGCTTGCAATGCAACTTTTCTCTATATTTTTTGCTATATGGTTTATAGATAAAATAATTAGATATATTCCTACTTATAGTGGCGTTGACTATCATAAATTTAATGAAATTAATTTTGTATTACCACTATTAATTATTTTAGTAACTATGCAAACTAAACTTGGTGCTAAAATTAATATTTTAGCAGAAAGAGTTATGGATATTTGGAATGGATATCAAAATCCATATGTAGGTAAAACTAATAATGCAAATGTTAAAATTAGTCAACCAATTGTTACGCCTGGAATACATCAAGTCAGTCGAGCCGACAATTTAAATAATTCTATTATTCCACCACCAGCACAACAAATTCCACAAAATAATATATCTATGATAGATGCTCTTCCTAATATGGTTAATACTGACGGACAAGGCATAAGTTCATTCCAAAATCAAGCTATACAAAATTCATTTATGGAAACAATGGAACCCATGGCGGCTAATGGTGCACTCGGAGGTGCATTTGGTTCGGGATTCTAAAATTAATATTATTTATAAATTATAAAATATATTAATTTATGAACCTGTTGGCGTTAATATTAATTTTATACCCGTGGTAGTTAACATCGTTAATATTGCTCTTAATTGATCACCTACTACCCAAAGTTTTGGATAAGGTATCATCCCAATAATCGTTATAACAATCAAATAAATACCAATTCCTGCACTAAGTATTACATTCAATAATATTTCTAATGACGGATTTTTATTTTTTAAATTTTCTTCTACATCTTCGTTCGTAGAAACACAATCATTATTTGAATTTGAATTTGAGTCTGAATTTTCCGAACCTAACCCAGCCCAAAAAGATGCATTATAAGATATCATAGACTCAAAATACTTCGTCATAGTATTTAATATTACAAAAGTTATAGATGATAAAAGAAATAATCGACCCATCTTACATTCGACATCTTTTTTTTTAACTATTGATGCTAAAATATACATTAAAAATATAAGTACAAACCCAATTAATCCTAATATAAGCAGACTATTCTCTAGTAAACTTATTAAAGGCCACGTATTTGCTTTTTTCCCGCCACAAAGTAATGAATATATCATTAAAATAATTGACGATGCTGATACAATAGTTATTAAATCATACATATATGGAAGAACTGATATAATATAACCTAACGTTAGTACTGGAAATGGTATAGAAACCTTAGCTTTATCAATTAGTTTAGTAACTTTCACAGCGCTTAAAAAAACAGCAATGAACATAAAAACTATATTAACTAATCTACAAATAGAATATGCTACATGTAATACATCTTTACTTAGTATGATATCTACTATACGTCCGGTCGAACCTGGTATATATTTACGAAAAAATAACAATAAAAGAAGAAATACGATAAAAATTAATAATAGTCCTTTATAAATATATGCGATAAAGTTGATTTTGTTCTCTGTAATTAACTTTGTATCTAAAGTTATGAAAAATTCGTTGGATATTATATTCAAAAAAATCGTCTCTCCTTTATATAAAATCGAGAATACTTTTTGAAATGGGTTTTCTTTTTTCTCCATCCGCGTTACCCCCTCTCCGCGGTCGTCCTCGCCATAGTCGCCGCCTTTTTGTATTTTATTTATTCTTTTAGTGTTTCTTAGATTCATTTATCTATAATATATTTATATTATTATTCTATAAAATTTTCATCTAAATCATCAATATGATTTTTAATATAATTTGATGTGCATATTTTTTTTATTATTTTATCGTCATTTAAAACTGCACCACAGGTTTTCAATATTTTTGCAAAATATGCTTGTTTAGTATCGTCTTCCATATAATCAGGATTACTATCTAACCATTCTTTAATTAATCTAAAATGATTTTTATTTAATGCTTTTAATGCTTCTTTAATTTTTGTTTTATCTTTATCTTTTTCCCATTTATCATCATCTTTAATATATAAAGTTTCTCTCTTTGTATCAGTGCAATGAATAGGTCGTTCATATAAACTTAATTTATTCATATTTTCAATAATAACATTTGTTAAACCTGCTTCTAATCCTCGGGTTTTTGAAAAATCTAAATTTTCTAAAGTTAATTGAATTTGATTTATAAAATCTTTAATATCAATCGCATCTTTACATTTTTCATTTAAGAAAATATTTATATTAAATTTTTGATTATTATTAATTGTGTTATTATTAGTAGTATTATTAACTTTAGGTATAATATCTATTAATTTATTTGTAGTTTCATTTTGGGCATAAAGCATTTGTTTAATATCTTTGTTTTCTTGAATTAAATTAATTATTGTTTCTTCATCAATGGAACTAATAACACTTTTGTTATCATTTTCAGGTTCTTTAATTTCTGGACAGAATTCAATATCACAAGTTTTTTTATGTTTCCACAATCCAGACCTATTTTTGTAAATTTTATTACAATTAGAACATTTAAAAGAAGATGTTTCAAGTGGCGTTTCCACCTCGTTTCCATATGTTTCCAAATATGCGTTTTTATGTTTTTTGGTATTTACGTGTTGATTCCATAAAAAATTACTCGCACAATTGTAATCACATACATCACAATAAAAACTATTTTTTTTGGAAGATTTTTTTTTGGTCTCAGAGTTCATATTTTTGGTTTCCATTTTCATATATATATGGAAACAAAACATATGCTTCTAAATACTTTTTTATGAATATATATTATTATCGTCACATATTTTAAGTATATTTTTAGCGGTTTTTTTGCGGGATAATGGTAATAAAAGTGAAAAAAGGTGATTTTTGAACGAAAAAGTATAAAAGGTAAAATATTTTAAAAATGGACATTTTTTTTATGTCCAATTCGAAAATTTTTGTCAAACTTTTTTTTCCCAATTTTTTCAACTTTTTTTCGTAAAATATTTTTGTGACCTTAATGGTCTAATTTCAATTTTTAAGGTTTTTTTGTGTTTTTTTCTTTAAGTTCTTTTTTAATTATATTATTATATTTGATAAATAATATAATTTGTTTTTATGAGGTTATTTTTGTTTTATATATTTTCGTTTTTTTGTATGTTTTTTGCGTTTACCGCTTCCAGTATTTTGTCTTTTACTTTCATTTGAAGTTTTTTTTCTTATTACGTCAGATAAAATACTTGCTGGCATAAAAGCATGATTACCTGGATCTGGGTCGCCATCATCACTGAGGACTGTATACCACTTATCAGTACGTTTATCTTTGTATCTTTTACGTAATTTACTAGCCTCATTTATTTGTTCTATATGATCTTCTGTATTCATACTAGCACGCGGTGCAACTACACTATTCAAAACAGAATTAGGAGCAGAACTAGTAGTACGAACATCACTTAATGCACTATAATCATGCTCTATGTCTCTGTTAGTTTTTAATTCGGCGGCTTCTTTTAAATTGCGAATTAGTTCTGATGCTAAATAATTTCGTTCATGCAAAAAATATCCTTGTCTAATACTATCAAGTTGATGCTTTACTACTTGTTCTGCATTTCTTATGGCCTGTGCTTCGGCTTCTGTTTTTCTTAATCTTTCAATATTCTCTTGTTGTCTACGAAATGTAGGATGTTGTCTAAGGGTATTAAGTTCGCGGTATACTACTTGTTCGGGCGTTTCATTTGATGTGTTAATATGTCTTTTTTGTGAATGATATGGATTTTGTTGAGATAGAGAGAAGAGAGACTGAACCGCATTTTTTGTTTTATCATCTAATAACCTTCTTTTTTTAGTAGACATTTATATTATTAAAATATAATTTTTAATGTGAATTATATAATATATTATCTTTTAATAGTTTTATTCTTAATTTGTTTTGTATATTTTCTAGTATATTTACTATTCTCATTAATAAATTTTTTAATGTTGTTTTTAATATTATTTGAAATAAGCACATCAATATTTTTTTCAAGTTTAGTTTTATCTAAATATTTTACATTGTATTCTGATAATATTTTCATGTAATTAATAAAATCATTTTTTGTTTTATTAAACTCTTTGAATAATTCGGCATTTTTTTTAAAATATTTACTTATAATTTCACTATATCCAATATTATATGTATAAGGTTGAATCTTTATATATAATACATTATCATGTTTCATATATGGATGATTTTGATCATCTATAAAACAAACTAGTGTGTTAGATTGTAATTCTGTAACATGTAAAAAATCACTATAAGATTTTTCATAAGTTGTTCTATTTTTTTCTACAATTTTACCATTAATTTTATAAGAACGTATAATACGATCAAATAATTTATAATTTAATTTATTATGTATATAAGATATGATAATATCAGCCCAATAATTAGGACCATTATTGTTAGTATAAATCATTACATAATCACAATAACCATCTATTTTCTTTTTTTTTACATATTTTAATATATTAAATATATTTGTTCTAAAAAAAGCAGGAAATAAATCAATAAAACTAAAAAAATACTTATCATCTAGTGTTTTTATATTTAGAAATTTATTTAATGAATTCCAAAATATATAAGGTTGGCTAAAATCACCAAGTGTCTCATCCATATCAAAAACTACAACATTTTTTTTCTTAGTCATAAAATATTTATTAATATAAATAAATATTTTATTATTAATAAAATATTTATACAATGTAGATGAAACTATCAAAGCAAGACTATATTGATATATTAAATTATTATGCAATAAATTTTAATGAAAATTTACCAAAAAAATTATTAAAAAAAATGTGTGAAAAAATAATAGCAGAAAAATTATGTAGATGTATTAAAAAAGTACCAAATAAAGATTTACCAGAATCAAGAGCAATTGGCATATGTAAATGGAGTGTAGTTCAGAAAAAAAATATAGGAATTTATAAATTTTCATGTAAAAAGAAAAAAGAATTAAAATTAAAAAATAATACGAATCCAAATAAAGACAAAATATATAAAATAGTAAATGGAAGATTAAATATTAAAAATAAAACACAAAAAAGAAAATAATAATTTACTTATTAAGATAATCAATTGCTTTTAATAATATATGTTCTTGATGTGATATTTTTTGAAATATTAAATTTTCATTTAAATAAATAGTAAAATATTTACTATTATACGTTTTTAAACATAATGTTATCCCTTTATCATGTATTTTAATATCACATAATACTGCGCCATTTGTAATTTTTATATCTGTAATATTTTTTAAACTAATCCATCTTATATTATAACCATAATTTAAATCTTTAATATCATCTATATATCTATAACCTTTTAATTTTGAATGAAATTCTTTTAAATCTGTTTTTTTTAATCCTAATTGTTGCAAAATATCATTTTTTACAGCTTTAATTTCTTGAATATTTGTATTAATTATACTTAAATTATTATCATTTTGTAATGCATCATGCAGTAATTCTATATTCATATATAATATAATATATTATATATTATTATATATTATTAATATATTATATTTTTTTATTGACTTTTTTAGTGTGTTTTTTTATTGATAGTTAATTTATGAAACATAATTATATATATATTTATATAATTGTGTAATTATATCATTACTATTTATTTGTATTATTTTCACTATAAACTTTTAAAGTTCTAGCACTAGCATCGTTTGCAGTTACATATTTAGGCATCCAATAATATTTTATTAAATTATCAGTAGAGTGGTAATGCATATTATATATATATCTATAATATGCTTGTTCCATAGTAGTAGGTATATTATTACTAATTGGAAATTCATTATAAATATTGATTAAAGATACTAATTTGTGATGTAATTCAGGATTAATATCATTCATATAAGTAAGTTTATCATTAATAATTTGAAACCATGATTTATTTAAACTACTTACACCGTCACTAAATGCTTCTTTAGTTCTCCATAAGATTTGGGTAGGTAAAAATGTGGGCATAATATCATTAAATGCTTTTCTGAGTAAATATTTTTCACAATGTTCTTTAGTGGTATTAAAACGAATATTTCTATTTATAGATAAATAGAATTCAACCCATGATTTATCTAAAAATGGTGTACGTGGTTCAAGACCGTGAGAAGATATACAACGATCACTTCTTAAAACATCATACATATAAATATCTTCAAGAAGTCTTTTAGATTCTCTATCAAATTCATATGCATTAGGTGCTTTTTTAAAATATAAATATCCGCCCATTAATTCGTCTGCACCATCACCATTAAATATAACTTTGCAATTAGTATTTTCTTTTATATATTTACCAATTAAATAATTACCAACACTGGCACGAACAGTGGTAGTATCATATGATTCAATATTATGAATAACTTCAGGTATAGCATTAAAGAATTGATCTTCTGATAAAATTATTTCATGATGATTAGTTCCAAGATGAGCAGCAACAATAGCAGCATATTTAAGATCTTCAGAGCCAGGCAGTCCAATACTAAAAGTATGTAATGGTTGTTCTGATATATAAAATTTATTAACTAATGCAGCAATTATACTACTATCTAAACCACCCGATAATAAACAACCAATAGGTCTTTCACATGTATCTTTAACACGTTTTTCAACAGCATTATTAAGATGATTAACAATATTTTGAAATAAATAGTCAAATGTATAATTAATATTTGAACAAGGAAAGGAAGTATATTTTTTATAATGAAAATTGATATGTTCAGTATCAGTATTGTCAATAATCATATAATTACCAGGGGAGAAATGATGTATATTTTTTTTTATGGTAGTTAAAGGATATAATACTTTTAATTCACTAGCAAAAGCAATGGTATTATTTTCATACAAATAATATAGAGGTCTAACACCATATGGGTCTCTGCTAACTATAATTTTATTAATATTTTTATCATATATAATAAATGCAAAAACACCATCTAATATAGATAATGTATATTCTATTCCATATTTTTGATATAAATGAAGAATAATTTCACAGTCAGAGTTGGTTGTTAAGTTAATAGAATTTTCAATGGCAAGTTGTCTAAAATTATATATTTCACCATTGCAAACAAGAATCATATTATTAATTTCAAATGGTTGATTTGATTTAGTATTTAAACCATTAATTGCAAGACGATGAAAACCAATATAAAAATTATCATAAAGATTAATTGTAGAAAATTCAGGACCACGTTTTTTACCTATTTCAAATGAAGTATATATTTTAGATTCATTAATATGAGTTTTAGTTGAAGTATTTAAAATACCAAATATGCCACACATGTTTTACTAGTATATATAAAAATATCTCTTTAGATAATTTAAGTAAAAATAAAATAATAATGAAAATAAAAATATTTTTTTTTTTAAAATATTTTATTATAGTAAATGTATGATAGTGTTAAATTGCAAAATTTTGAAAAATTGAATACAATGAATGCTAATTTATATACAAGAAATATTCCATCAAATGATATACAGGTAAATTTTGATCCAAGACCAGTAAATACAAAATATAGATTTTTACCATTAATAGATGATAGAAAAGAATCAACAATACCTATTATAAATAAAGGCAGTTATAATATTGAAAAAACATTTAATCCAGGAACAACAAAACCTAATTATAGTGGATTTGCAAATAATATAGATAAAGAAAGTACATTGAGAAATCAATTTTTTGCTTTACAAGCAGCAGATCAAGCAAAATATATACCTGATTCAACAAGTGATTTATATATGAATACAATAAATTTTCAAACTGTTTCTGATAATTTAGATGAAAGTATGTTATTTAGAGAGTCAAATTTTTTAAATTTTAATCCAAATCCATCATCTATTATAGGTAATAGATTATTTAATAATTCAACGCGTGTTCAATTAAAAAATTTAAAATAAAAATTAATATTATTATATGAATAACAATATTAATAAATTAGATTTATTATTTTTAAGTAATAAAGAATTGTATAATAAATTATTAGAAAATAATCAGAATAACTATATAGATATAAAAAATGATGTTATAAAATATAAAAAAGAAATAAAAATACGAATTAATAAAATACTAGATAATTATTTAGATAATAATATTGATATCAATAAAATATTAAAATCAAAAAATGATAGCGAAAAATATAAACATAATTTTTACATTTTTTTATTAAATTTAATAGAGAATATAAAACTACAAGAACTAAGAAAATCAATAAATAAAGATTTAAGCGGTGTAAAAAATATTTCTAATCTTAATACATATGATTTATGTAGTAATATACTACAATTAGATATAAAATTAGCAGAAAATAATAATAAAGTAAATAAAATAATAAATCTAGATGATTTTGTTAATAAAAAAAATCAGGTATATAAAAAAAAAATTCTACCAAAAAAACGATAATATATAATATTATATATATATAAATATAAATACTATGGAAAAAAGTAAAAAAAAAAATAAGAAATAAAAAATTTAAAACCTTAAAATGTTCACCGAATCAAGATAAAAAAAAACTAGGTGATTTAAAAGGAATATCGTGTTATAGTAAAAAAAATATATTAGAAATGAAAGCAATATGGAATAAAAAAAATACTAATAAAATAACAACGAATAATCCAGTTGAAATATGGAATTTTTTAAAAAATAATTTATCAGATAAGTGTTACAATGAGTTATGTTGGTTAAATGATCAAACATTTAATTCTAAGATAGATAAAAATAAAATAATGAAAAAAATATTTAGACCTTTTTCACCTGAATCTTGGAAAAATAAACCATACGAGTGGTTGTCTAGTATAGATATATTAAAAGTAATGAATCAATATCAAAATAAATATAGTAATTTTATTTTTATAGGTCCATCGCCTATTGATTTTGATAATAAATCACTAATGGGAACATGTGTATGGGATAAATTATGTAAATTTAATTTAAATAAATATATAAAACATAAATCAAAAATAGGAATAATATTTAATTTGGATCCTCACTATAAAGACGGTTCACATTGGGTTGCATTATTTATAGACATAAAAAAAAAATTCTTATTTTATTTTGATAGCAATGGTGATAAGATACCAAAAGAGATTAAAATATTTGCGGATAGAATAATTGAACAAGGTAATGAATTAAATACAAACTTAAAATTAATGACAAATGAAGATATGGAACATCAAAAGAAAGATGGACAATGTGGAATGTATACATTATATTTTATAATTGAATTATTAAAAGAATCAAAAACCCCAGAATATTTTAAAACACATAGAATAACAGACGAGGAAATGAAAAAATATAGAAAAAAATATTTTAATAGTAATTAATATTATAATAGTAATTAATATTATTTAAAAATTTAATAATAATATTAATGGTTGCGTAACTCTCATTAAAATCAGAAAATTTCATATGTATATTTAAATAAATATAATTAAAGAAAATAAAATAACCTTAGTTTGTATTTAAAAATAACAATTTAGTATATAATAATGGATTATATACGAAGTGAAAAAAATAAAGGATTTTTATGGAATATTTTATATGAAAAAAATATTTTTAATGGAATTCCAAATAATAATTTAGATAAAGTAAAAGAGTTATTTGAATCTATTATTATAAATGTATCAGAAAATATAAATAGTTCTGAAATAATAGAAATAAATAAAGAAATTTTAAAAACATTAAATACTGAACTTCAAAATTTAAAGTATAATTTATTAGAGAGTAAAAATATAAAAGATGATTTTAAAGATGAAAAAAAATTAATATTTGATCAAAATTTAGAAAATCAAAAAAATTCATTAAATGAATTAATAAATCCAAGTAAACCAAGTGAAATAGATTTTAGTGATAAAACAGATAAACCTATTGGTAATAATGAAATGAATAAAATATTAGAAGAAATGCAAAAAGAAAGAAATATAAAATTAAATAATATAGAATTTAAAATATCTGATGAAAAAATAATAAAAGCAGATAATATTATGAGTGAAAGTGAATATAAAAATAATGAAATTCCAAAATTAAAGATAGAGTCATTTGAAGAATTATTAGAATCTGAAGTAGTTAATTTAAATGAGTCGTCTTATAAAAAAATAGATAATATAAAAAATGATGATATTCAATTAAGAAATATTAATAAATTATTAGAAAATGAATATAAAGCAGAGTATAAAATAAATGCGGGTATTAAATTAGATAATATAAATAAACTAATAAATAAAATATTAGTTAATCAAGAAAAAATAATGAACAAATTAGAGTTAATATGATTTAATATGATTTAATATGATTTAATATGATTTCATATGATTTAATTTTATATTTTTTATAAAATTAAATTAATCATTTAAGACAACTTTATTTTTTCCTTTTTCTGAAATAAGATAACCAATGTGTATTAATTCACCTTTAGTATATGCGTCGTGATCATAAACTTTATTAGTTTCTTTATCTAATCCATAGTTAGTATTTCTAATTTTATATAATTTAATAAGTATTTTTTTTTTATTTAATTGCATAACTTTATCTAAATCTTGATTATTAATATTAGGGGTATACATTAGTTTATCTTCAGTAGCATTACCAATAGTAAAACATGTAAGTTTTTCTTTAGACGAGGATCTAGTATGTATACTACAATCAATAGCTGATTTTTTAACATTATTTAATAATTCTTTATTAAGTTCTTCTTTAATAGTTGATATTTCGAATAAAAATTCATCACTAGTAATAAGTTTTTTTTTATCTTTTTTACTAACATCATTAAGTTTTAAATCAATTGATATATTTTCAATTTGTTTATCGGTAAATTTCATTAAATATAAGAATACTTCAACAGTCTGTAATTCTTTAGGAAGTTCGCTGTGACTACATATACGTCTTGCGCGGCCAATAACTTGTTGATTTCTAACAGGATGCCAATATGGTTCAGTTATATGAACATATCTAACATTTTTCAAACTGATACCTTCTGCCCCGGAAGAGGTAATCATTAAAACTTTAATAACTTCTCCATAAAAATTATTAGGATTAATAGTTTTTAATTGAGTAACAATATTAGATGGAACAACTTTCCAATTACTATTTAATACATTTTTAATAATATCTCTTTCTTCGGGTGTTTCATCACCACTATATGAAGCATACATAGGCTTTCCAATATCATCTGGATCTATATTAAATGAATATTCGCCGGTAGTAGATTTTTTTAATTTAAATTCAGCAAAACCATTTTGTTTTAAAACAAGTTTAAATATTCCAATACCTTCAAGTGTTTTAAATT
>MDSV01091807.1_pt1 | contig 14476 bp, 5 predicted proteins | sample 810851 | NCBI WGS metagenome assembly MDSV01 (sample SAMN05326640, study PRJNA326480) | marine metagenome | isolation source: seawater | place: Atlantic Ocean: North East | collected 2012 | reverse complement strand
GGGGGGTTCTCTCTCCTCAAAAGAATTTTTGAAGAAGAATGCTGAGGCACATCCCGTCGTCGTCGTCGTCGTCCTCCTCCTCCTCCTCCTCCTCCTCCTCCCTATTTGCGTTAGCTTCTCGGGAGCGCATTCTAACGACGGCGACGACGACGACGAGGAGGAAGAGGAGCAAAACAAGACCAAAGTCCTTTTCTTTCCAACGCTGTCATCTTCGCGTTGAGGAAAATGACGGTGCACAGAAAGAAGTGTTGCTTATAAAACACGATGTAAGAAGAAAAAGAAGACGAAGAAGGACAGATGTTCGCGCGCGAAACGACAATGAAGAAGAAGAAGCGTCTTCGGAGTCATCAACATCATCATCAAAACAAGAAGAAAGAGAGAAGGAGCAACAACAAAAGAAAAATATGGCAATATTTCAAGATATGCTCGACGGACGCGTTCGAGGAGGATCCAAGATGAAAGAACCATCGCTTGGAATCGGGAGCGTGCTCGATTTGGCGCAATATCGCAGCAAATGGGATGTTCCTTGGGGCGGATGGACGGTATTCGGAGGTATCCTCGGCTGGTTAACGAGTTTTGTTCTAACTGCGGCAGTTTTAGTTCCGCTCTTTGTCTCGCAAGAACTTGGCTTAGACCGAAGTCAGTTTGATGTCGAGCAACAGGCACAGTATTTGTTACTCGTCCAAGTCGCCGAAACAGTGATATCACTGGGTATTATATACGGTTGCGTTGCGAAATATAAAGACAACATGTTTTCTAATCCAGAGAACGATTGGTTTGTGGTTGATTTTTCGCATCCACTGGACACTGGCAAAAACGGTTGGTTGGTGTACGGCATCAGCGGCTATCTGCTGACCTTTGCCGTCGTCGCGGTGACTGGATTTGCGATCGAATCTTCACAAGAGGTTGTGAAAGTTATGCAAGATAGTCCAATTGCGAACGATCCAAGCGGGACGATCGATGCAATCTCATCGGCATCAGCAACTAAAGTTCAAGAAGTTGGAACAATCGACGGCGTCTTGCCTTTGATTAAATCGGAAGACCCCGTAGCTGTCGGTTCACTTCTCGCAGTAACGAGTGTTTTCGCACCTCTTTTAGAAGAAACGGTTTTTAGAGGGTTCTTACTAGCTTCGCTCACAAAATGGCTGCCTGCTCCGGGCGCAGTTGTGTTTTCGAGTTTCATTTTTGGTCTTGCGCACCTCGCGCCGAGAGATTTCCCCGAACTCGTTGCGCTTGGGTGCGTATTAGGTTTTTCGTATGTGCGAACGAGAAACCTCCTCGTCCCCATGTTCATCCACTCGTGTTGGAACTCGGGTGTACTCATACTCGTGATCTTTGCGATACATTTGGGGATCGCGGAAGAGTTAGGGATTCCTGGTTTTTAATAGGGGTAGCTGTCTTTGTACCAGGTAGCAAAAGTAATTACACTAGGTAGTAATATACAGGGGATGTTCGTTATTGACAATAGTATGTACTACGTATGTGAATGTTCGTTATGGTGGTACAGATTTTTTTGGAGCCATTCTTCCTCCCAACGCTCTTGCGGTATCGTCTCTACGAATCGGAGGCCGCCTTTTATCATTTACAATCATCTTATCATCTTTCTCCTCGACAGTCGTATTCGCGTTTTTGTCAATTGTGATGGGCGCAGACGTGGTAGCAGCAGTAGAATGAGGAGGAACGGGCTGTTCTTCTTGATTATGTTGATGCTCCTGTACGAAACCTTGTTGAAATGGATGTTGCGGATACGTCATTTGAACCCCTTGTGAATGATGCATTTGACTCAACGCCATGAGCATTTGTTGTTGCCAGAAATTCGACTGTTGATCAAGTCCGCTCGGAACCATCATCGCAAAGTTTGGACACATGTTTTGCTGAACAAACAGCGGATGAGATAGTGCAGCAGGATCGTTCTGATAGTTTTTATGCATAAATGGTGTGCGGCCGTCAGTCCTAGAACCGTCTCTTGAACTGTCATTGTTAGTATTTCCAGAATCACTTTGTGATGCAGCTTTTTTTGCGGATGCAGCCTTAGTGTTGCTAGCGTCGGTATCGACATTTAGTTTGTCAGCCCCATGGTCTGAATCCAACTTGAAGCCATTCGCTGCTGTACAAGTACCAGATTTTGTCGAACCAAGCTGTGCGGAAGTCATGGTGCTATTTGTATTCTTCTTATCATCCGCGTTTCCATTCGCCCCGGGCAATTGAGTATCTTGGAGCGAGGGTAACGCTTGCTGAAACCGTAACAGATCATCGACAGTCATGCTATTTAACATATTCAAGTTCAAAGGATTTCTTGGAGCAAGGCCGGCGATTGACATAGCATTGTGTGCCCAAGCGCGCTCTGTTGGACTCAGTAAAGTTTCCAAATTGTTCGAAGCACCAGCAACTTGATGCATAAACTGCGATTGCGCGAACATGTTATTTCCACTGGTGAGTATGTTGTTACCGCTACCGTAACCAAAAGGGTATATCATCGGTGCGCTCCTCATTCCTGCAACCAAATTTGTATAAAAGTTCATCGCTCCACCGCTGCCGCCGCCGCCTAACATTCCCGGAAAGTTCTTCAAAAACTCTTCGTGGTGATTCTGTTGGATGTTTTTGTTATTAGTCGCAATGGATGTGTTTGCGTTACACTTCCTCTTCTTCGAGTTTTTCTTTCCTGTCTCGTAATGGTCTATTTCAGTTGCTGAACCGTCCGACGATCCGTCTTGTTTTCGTCCATCTTTTTCTTCTCCTTTTTCGGCTTGATGCGCAATAAAGGCAAGCTCACCTAAACCTCCAAGTTCTCTAAACATTTTTGGACCGCTTTCGTTTACTGCAACACTTTCACCCTTTTTGTACAGCGGCATCGAAGTTATAGCGGTAACAGCCGCACCCGTTGTCTTACTACTTCTTCTTCGACCGGCGCCGACTGGAACGTTTCGCAAGACGCCGCCTTCGGTCCAGTATCTTTGGCACCCTTTGCAATAAAAACGCGGTTGTTTAATGTTATGGTTGTTGTAATAGCAAAATTTTGTGTCTTTGGAGGTGCACCTCGGGCAAACGACAGGATTTTCCGGCGGTGGGAGTTTAGGACGCCCTTTCGCGTCCAGTTCAGTGTCGTTCTCCTTCTTCTTCTTCTTCTTCTTCGTTGTCGTTGTCGTCTCTTCTTTTTCTTCTGCTTTTTCTTCCTTTTTTTCGCACACCTCCTTCTTCCTTTGTTCCATAGTCTCTTCCTCCTTCGAAATGTCAACGACGGTTGGTGCTTTTCGTTTCTTTGTCGTCGTCGTCATCGTCGTCGTAGGGGTAGGAGTAGGAGTAGTTTTCATTCTTTCATTCTCAAACATTTTCCTCTCTTTCAAAAGTAATCTTTTTCAAGATATCTTTTTGTCCGGGGAAAATTCAAATCTCTTACGACTACGTCTATGAGTACTTGCAACAGTTTTAAGAATACTGCTACTTATTGCAAGCAAAAAACTTTCGAGATGCTCTCCTCTCTTGGGGGTCTCTCTGTTCTTCCTCTCTTTCTTTTCCTCGCGAGAATAAATGAAACGAATCCGGGTTGAGACTTTTCGTTTTTGAAGAGAAAGAGCTGTGAGGCCCCCCAACGCTTAGCTGAATCTGACTTTTATTTCTGTTTTTATGATATTTTTCAATACTCTACCCTTTTCCTCGAGCGTTTCTCCCGAGTCTCGTCGCGCGCGCAAATAGAAATAAGCGTGTCCAAAAGCTTTCGTTGCAATTGGTGCCGTTCGCGTTTTGGAGAGCGTCAAATTACGTGGCTTTTAATATATGACGTATTTCCTGTGTTTGGATAGGAGGATATCTTTTGTTTTCGTTGATTTTTTTTCTCCTTTTTCATCTTTTTTGGGTTGTTTGGTGTGAATTGATTCGCCTTTTTTCAAAGAAGGGCGTCAGTAGGATTGTACTGACGTTTTTACTGACGTTTGCCTGACGCGTATTTTTTATAGGAAGAAAAAAGTATAAACGAAGGAGTACTCTCTTTCTCTATTTCATAAATCGTTCACAAGAACGTGTCTAAAAGCAGATTGTTTACTACGAAGTTCATCTAAAGCGTCGTTAATCTTACTCAAAGGCGTTTTCTTCACCGTCGCGCCAATCTTATTCTTTGCACAAAACTCAAGCATTTCTTTCATGTCTCGGATGCTCCCAGTGTTTGAGGTCGTGCAGTTCGTCATCGTGAACCCCATGGTGAACGTATCAATCATAAACTTAGGCACCATTCCTACAAAACACATCGTCCCGCGAGGTCGCAAGAGGCCGAAAAATTTTTCAAATTCGACCGTTTCCGAAGTCGCGATGGTTACCAAGATGAAATCCAATGTCCCAGCCGCTTTTTCCATCTCTTCGTCTGAGGTATGCACTAAAAAGCCCGTCGCACCGTGTTCGAGAGCCATGTCTTTCTTCGAATCCGAGGAGCTAATGGCGATAACTTCGTTTCCAAACGCCTTTGCGAACTTAATCGCCATGTGCCCGAGACCTCCAAGGCCTAATATCCCAATCTTATCGCCCGGTTTCGTTTGTTCCTTCAACGGTGTCCATACGGTTTGTCCCCCGCATAACATCGGGGCGATTTCGCAACTATCCAACTCATTTGGAATGGGAAATACGAACTGTGAATCTTCACATCGCATCACGTCAGCAAATCCACCTCTATTGCCCTCACAGCACGTGCACTTCACTTTACCACACAGCTGTTCGTTACTTTTAGTGCACCACTCGCACGAGTGGCACGAAGCTGATTGCCAACCGACCCCAACTCTTTGACCAACTTCAAGACCTTTCACGTTTTTTCCCATTTGCGTGACCGTGCCGACGACTTCGTGTCCACATACCTGAGGAAACACCGCGTACTCACCGTAATCTCCTTTTATTAAATGCTCGTCGCTTCCACACAAGCCGCAACATTCCACTTTGATCTCTACACCTTCGTCCGCCAAAGGCAGCAGATCGATTTCAATCTGTTCGAGTTTTTTCGCGTTCACTTCGAGCGCGGCATAAGCTTTTGTAGTAGTAGTAGTGGTGGTGGTGGTCATGGAGTACGTATACTGTCGAAAGAAGAAGTTTTAGGATATTCAACTAGTATGAACTTTTGTCTCACGCGGTAAGCTTTTTCTATGTTTTTTTTTGACGAATTTGTGTGGTGAAAAAAACACGTTTATATTTACAAATCAGTCTTACAAATCTTACAAATTAACTTTAGTTCATCGCTTTGCCGTGAAGTTTTGGTTCTTCGACATTATCCTCGTCCACCTCGCGTCCATCGCATACGTAAAGCGCGACAAATGTTCGACCATATCGGCGATTTCGAACGCGTCGCAGACGCTTACCAATCGACGTTTTGATTTCATATCGCTGACCGATGGCATACTCAACCAATACTATGGCATCGTCACTCAATAAAGGTGACGCATCTAAGGTTAAAAGAAGATCTGGATAAGAAACCTTCTCGTAGGGAGGACAGAAGGACACGAAATTAAAAGCCCCACCGACACCAGAAGCGTTTTTCGAGTGTCTCTGTAAAAACGTTTCCACGGAAGCGCAATGCGCAGTCGCCTTGTTCTCTTCTCCCAAGGTTTTAATGTTCGCACGCGTGACATTTTTTACCGTCCAGTCATCCATTTCAACGAAGTGCGCATCCACGCATCCTCTCGAAAGCGCTTCTAATCCAATTGCGCCAGTGCCAGCGAACAAATCCAACCATCGGGCGTTTTCTGGAAATTGTACATTTGAACGCGACCCAACGAAACTTAGAATCATATCAAACGTCGCCCCGCGAACAACGCCCATCATCGGTCGAGTATTCAATCCAGATGGAGTGAGAATTACACGTCTTGAGTGTCTTCCTGCTACGATCTGTAACCTTTTGTGCGTCTTTCTCTCTTCACCAAAGGAATCTAGATTCTTTTTCTTCTTATCGTTAACGGCATCCAAGAGTTCTTGTTCCCTTTGAACCTGCTCCAATAATGCTTTCGGAACACCCATTTGAACTAAAGTCGCGTTTTTCACCTCTAAATCGAGTCGTTTTTTCGTTTTAGTTTCGTCGTCGGCACCAAAAGCGAGATAATCTTCTTCGTCACTTTGGGCGTCAAATTCAGAGGTTTTCGGAGCTTTGTCCTTCGAAGTATCGCGGATGAAAACATCGTTTTTGCTTCTAGATTTTCGAGGAGAACGCGTTGCAGTATTGATAGTCAATTTACCCCCCGTTGGATCGCCATCCCTGTTGGCATCTTCGTAACCTGGTTTCTTCTTTACATACTCAGAGAGGAAACCAAAATCTTGTTGGTTTGGCAAGTCGATGTTGTATAAATCCTCCGATTTAAATTCAATTCCAGAGCCTTTTGGGATGAATACAAAATCATCGTCGTCATCGTCTTCTTCTTCTTCTTCTTCTTCTTCTTCTTCTTCTTCTTCTTCGCCGTCGGAATAATAAGCTTCATCGTTACCGCTGACGTCAAAGTTCATGTCTTCTTCAAAATCAAAGTCATTTTCAGAGTCAATTTTACCATTCTTTTTTAGGAAACTCGCGATATCCAAGGAGTCGCCATCCTCTCCTTCGATGAAGAGACCATCTATGTCTCCATCCTCGCCATCCTCGTCAAAATCATCTTCTTCACCGCCGGCGGCGAGTCCTAACATGGCAAGTTCGCGATCGTCAATAATCAACTCTTTGTCAGCTGAAACTTTTCGCGCCTTCAACAACTCCTCGACGTCCTCGTCGTCTTCAACCAAATCCTCTTCGTTATAAAACAACAAATGTTCCGCAGCTTCTTCGGAAGATTCGTACGTCTTCTTTTTCGCATGCAGAGAGCAATCGTGTCGATGTTGTATTTTTCGCGATAGTGATTTAAACGGTCGGTGGATATTCGTGTTCCTCGGAATCCGATGTGACGACGACGACGACGTGGACGAAGCCGTTGCAAACTGGGATGAACGCGCTCGAGGCACATAGCTTGCGCGGGACGAGACCGTAGCAAATGTCATAGCAGTTTCAAGAAATTCAACGTATAGAGAGGATGTTTTTGTGTGTATTGTAATAGTAGTAAATGTGAAAGAATGCTTTCAACCGTACTAATAGATATACAAAAGTACAATTTAGCAATGGCGTTCTTTCGCCGCCGCCGCTTCCCTTTTTTTTCCTCGAAAAAGAAAAATAGAAGAACATTTAGAAAATAGAAAATCATGAGACATATGACTATTACTTTTACTTTCACAAAGCTTTCACATGATACATAACAAAACTAAGGACCCTTAATATCCATTAATGCGTGCTCTTCCCTATTGAGGCTTTTATTCCTACTAAGCTTTCTTCTATTCTAGTTCCCACTTTCGTTTTATTTGTGTTGTTTACGTTGTTCAACTCCTCGAGTAGGACGTCACACTGATCCACTATAGCTGAAACGACATCTGATGCGACATTTTTCTCCTGGAACGATGACAAAAACTGCGAACAGTGCATTGCAATGTCGTGCAGTTCAATGGCTAAAATTTCTGAGTGCAAGTTCGTCCGTTCGCTCCCATTTCCCGCATTCAAAGAATGAATTGGGGAGGGAGATTTCAAAATACCTCCGTCAGGCGTTTTCGGCGATTTTGTGTCATTAAATTGCTTTCTTCCTAACGGTGTCCCCAGAGCTTGCCCACCTTGATTCGATATGAGTATTGGCGTCGTTGGCGTCTTTGAAATATTCATAGTGTCAGCATTACCTGGCGTCGAAGAAGTAAACAAAACGGAATTCTTCGTCCCGAGAGGCGTGGCTGATGGATTAGATCCTAACACCAATGCACTTGCGCCATTTGCAGTTGCAGTGCCTGTCGGGGACAACGCCGCTGGAGAAAGAGTTGAAGACTGTGTTCGTAACGATGTGAGCACGCGCGATCCACGATTCAAAACACCGAACCAGCAGGAGGATAACCCTGTCTCAGAAGGCTGGAGTGCACGGGCTTCCTCTGCTGCATTTTGAGGTAAACAGCAGTTGTGTGAGGTGGCACCAGAGTGGACAGGCGGAGCCGCAAACCATCTTAGAAAGAGAGCAGCTTCATCGCGAAGGCTCGCTTGGCCGCTCGGGGAGCGCATTTGCCAACCAAACTTCAAACGCTCGTCCATAGATATAGAAGCGAGTAATGCGCAGCTCACTTTCGTCTTGCGTAGATTGCTTAGTGTAATTGAGGTTGGTTTCATTGTCGAAAGGATGAAACGCTCCACTAAGCATGCAAATAATGCTAGTTTTGTAGTGGTGGAAGCATCTATATCGGACTTTCGCAAACTTCTAGCAACTTCGGTTGATATTTGAATCGTTAAACTCAACGCAGCAAGTTCCAGGACATTGTCCTCGTCGATAGAAGCGTCCACCACGCAAGCCCAGTTATTCAACAACTCAGAGGCATTTTCATACACTCGATCATATGCCCCTGTTTGTATTATGACATATGCTCCTTCCGACGTCTTTGCAAACTCTAAGCATGCGTATAGTGCAGAGAAGACCACGTCAGAAGTGGTCAATCGGGTAAGTTCGTCAAATTCAGAAGGAGTACAGTCCACATCTATCTTTCCACTCGTCACTGATACACGCAAACTTGCGAGTGTACTTTCACCAGAGAAAACGCCAGATATGTCTGGTATAAACGATGTTGATGAAACATCACTTCCCAGCATAAGCATCGATGGAGACGCAAAAGCACCATCATTACCGAATAATTTCGTTAGTAATCGTAAAGCACATACGGAAGATGCCGCTGGTACTCCTTTCGATACTGCCAGAGCACGAATATCTTGAATAGCCTGGGATGCCACGTTCCCTATATCGATAGCTTTCGCTGCATCCACAGCGTTTGCTTCCTTCGACCAACATGAAAGACTTCGCTCGAGCGCGGCACATACATGCGCACATGCGATGTGATCGCGCGGACATATTTTAGACGAGAGAAAGGCGCATGATGCTCGTGCAACATTTTGTAACGCCTCATAATCTTCGTTTGCGACGTCATTTCCATTCGCAGAATAATTTTTGCGAGAACAGCTCCACAGCCTGGCTAAGACTTCCAACAATTCGCAAAGTGCGACAATCAACGAAATCTGACGCCGACTTTCCGATCTTCGGTTTTGAACGGCGTGGATAAGCTCCATGGCGACGATGTTGACACTATCTCTTCGCAAATTATGCGACCACTTTTCAAGAATTGAGGGCTGAATTAATGAAAAGCCGCAGCTACTCTGCTCGTTGCTCTCGTTCTCTCCATCACACTTTCTCCCCCTTTCGACATCATTTTTCGACACCAGTGCAGATATATTGACATTCGCTAATTTGGGAGTTAATAAGTTCTGTTTCACGTGTTCTTTCCGTTCCTTCAATGCTTTGAGGTGCTCCGCGTCTCGCGCATCCAACTCTGGGCCCATGATGTTCTGGAAGGTCTCCAAAGATCCAGAAGCTTTCAATAATGCACTCAAATTCTCAATCGTAGTTATCTTGGCATCGCACAGACTCGCAATGAGCGATACCTCGCGCGAACACGCGGCAACCTTACGCGCAAGCAATGCAAGACGTGTTTCTGGTGCTCCCCATCTACCATCATCTGTGTTAAAGACACCACACGCTCGCTCGATCCAATCTGAATCGTAAACATACGAATCCCCGTATACAGATCCACCGCTCAAGCCTATTGGTGGATCGATGAAGATGAAATTCTCGCAATTTGATGTGGTTGCATGCTGCAAAAGAGCATTTACTCGCGAAGATGCGTGTCTGATGTTTCCAACGAACGTACTGTTATCTGCAAACACGGTCTCAAACGTCGCGGCGGCGGCGTGGGCAACATCCGTGAGTAGACGCGCGGCGGCTTCTTGGCCTTCCCGCGAAATAACTTCGCGTGCCACGGGTTGCTCGAGTAGAGATCTTGCCAAATATTCGGCACCAGCCTCTAGCGTAGCCGAAGGAAAACAAACGCTATCACCTCCCGCTTGCGCTGTAGCCAACTCAGCCGCCGCAGAGAGCATAACCGCCCGCAAACCTAATACGAACGTATCCATTTTCATCCACGCCACGTTGGTTTTATCTTCCGCAGAAGATAACGCGAGCTTTATTGTTCGCAACAAACCTTCGTCTCGAGACACAAAGTGATGCATAGCCTCACGCAAGTGCTTAGAACGCTTAACTGGAACAGTGAATGCCACCAAAGATTCATTGGCGAGAATACTTAACGAAGACGATAGCGTAGAAAACGCGTTGGCATAGACGACATCATCGTGATTTGAGGTTCGCGAGCACACTTCAGTAGCACGTTCGACGATCGACACGAGGTATTGAAATACGCGAGGCTCAGAAGCCAAGCCATCGACTGGATTTGGTAAAGCAACCCTTGACTTCCAAAAAATATTCAACGCAAATGCAAACGTCGCACTGTAACTAATATCTTCAATATCCACAATTTTTTCCAAGGCTAACCAAAGTTCGTCATATTTCGGATACTGTGACTCATCAGATTTTGCCGTTGACTGGACTAATGCTACAGATGATGGTTGTTTATCCGTGAGAGCATTCGAGTTAGTGTCCTTGCCACATTTCATGTTATTGGTTCCATGATCTGATTTTCCTCCGTCATCTTCGGCAGATGCCCCGTCGTGTATGCCGACCATATATTGCGCGTGGTTTGGTCCATATATAATGGCATCAGCAAACGGAGGCTGGTTTGCAGATGCACTGGCAAGTAGGGAAATGGCGTTAGATGCAAATTCTGGATCTAAATCAATCTCCTTCAAAGCGAGCTTGATCCTATCGCGCAATTGAAGACAAGTTTCGTCCGCTTGTACTCCACCAAATGCGGCAGATAACGGCTCTGATGTTGGCGCGGTCGTACACAACGGTATCAAAGCGGGGATTGCTAAAGTACAGCATTCAGAAGCGTACGGATATGATGCATACGAAGCAATCGCTTGCACCATCGGTGGCCCTCGCTCTGGAGGTGGTGCCTGAATAAACAGAGCTTTCGCAATCGACCTCGAAAATGTACCACCGGTTACCCCAGAACTATGCTCGAACACAGAAGATAACGCCGGAACAACACGCAAAACGCTCGCAATAGCATCTTCGAGTGCAACAATCTCTTTTGCACGACATTCAGAACCGCTTTCATATGCGCGCTGCAAAAATTGCGCGTCAAACCGTAACGGTGCAAAAGCTCCAGCAAGGGTTTGCTCATCATTCATCAAGAATACACACGTGCGAATACTAAACGTTTGGTTCGAAGATTTAGAACTTTCACTTCCATTGAGATTAATGTCATCATCTATAATACACATCTTCTCGAAATATTCAAATTTTGATGTCAGCAATGCTGCATGCAACGCTCGAGATGCGCATTTATGCAAAATCCACTTTTCCGAGCGTTCTCGGTATCTCCAGCTATCAAAACGAAGTAAGGCATACAAAGCAGATCGCTGAAATAGCGATTGCGATTCATCTCCACACTCGCCCGCGAGTAAAAGAGTTTCAGATAACGCGCACAATGCTTTAATGCTATCGTGCACTCCTCGAGACTCTTCAAACTGAAGGCATTGTGAAAGAGTCACCCCGTTGGTAGATGACGCTTTATCGTCTTCCGTGAAAAATGGGGTGTTGAATACTACATCCGCAGCACGTCGCGGTGCTGCAGCAGCGAGTGGTCGTAAGGCCGCGAGCGCCATTGCTTGTATACCGTAATCGTCACCTTTTTCCACACGCAAAGATAGAGCGAGTGCAGATAGGACATCACTTGGCGTTCCTCCAATTTCAGCTGAAGCGTGTAAATCGCACTTTAACAAGGGCGCAGCGAACGAAGGTGCATTTTCTAGTGCAACCGCGATGAACGATAAAGCCGCGTGCAACTCCGACCGATCCTCTGGAGTTAATTTCTCTCTCCTTCGTCTCGCAACTGAGCTTAAGTTTCCTATTCTAGACAACGTTATATACAATCCGTCTGCCGGTTCACTCCATACGATTAGGTTTGTTCCCGCGAAGGACGAGCGCTGTATGGAGACACCTCTACAGCTCGAAGGAATGCAAGCCCCAGGGACTTTTGAGCTAGATATAGGTGTCGTGCACACGACGTGCCCAAAAATATTCCCAGTGTTGCGATCGACTCGGCTTCTATTATTGGCTTGTTTGATGGCGACTTCCGCAACCTCCCGATCCGGATACGGTAAAGCAACTGCGGGTAGTTTTGTGAGGTACGATAGCGCACACTCTGCAGCTTTCGGTCCTTCCGAGAGAGATTTCAAGACGCGCAATAAAGGTGTCGCTTCCGCGGGGAATCGTTCTCGACAACCTTCTACTAGTGCGAGTAAAGCCGCTTCCTGCCCATTTTCGTTCGCGCCCTCCCAAAACTGTTCACACAATTCGCGTTGTCCGCAAATTATCTCGTCAAAGCACGCAAGAATCAAGTCGAGCTGAGTGGATAATAACGCGTGTACGGGAAGAATATCAAACGCCGCTAACGTTGCCGAAAATACATTCTTCAAAACACTTCTTCTCGGAACCGCAGATGGATCAGAACCATCGAAACTGGACTTTGTGTTGATCGCCAAACTTTTTAAAGAATTCAAACCGTTGGCTACATTTGATGCTTTCAGAAAAGTCGTCATTGCTTGCTCATCAGTTTGGCTGACATCATTAATCATAGACTTAGCAAATGACAAGAATGCAGCCCACGATAGTTTTACTGCTCTAGATTCAACAACATCCGTCGTTTGCGACAGAACCGTCGTGACTTGAACTACAGATGAGAGTAGGTGATGCTGAGCTTCAATCGAACCTTGCCCATTAGAAAAAGCGTGCACAATACGTTCTAAATCTATAGCAACAATCAATATGATTGAGCACCTAGCTCTTATATCAGCAACGACGGTAGTCTCTACTTGGTCTGTCATAGATGGAGCTAATTTGATAACTTCCGTGCACTTATGTGGGATTTTCGAAAAAACCTTTTCATCAAAAATTTTCGCCAGCTGAAGAAAACGTGTTTCGGAGCACTCTTTCACCACGCCGTAGTATAATGAAAATAAAACATCCAGAGACGCTTTAATTTCTTCCACGAATTCAAGACTCGAACTTAAACGAATAAACTCTTCTCCTTGTGTAAGTATGAGTGTGTTTGTTTGTTTCTTATCGTCGTTTGAAACGCTGGCAAGAGCAGTAGATGTCGGCGGATTTTGCACCGTCAAGGCGGTACTTCCCTCTTCATCAACGCCGTTTTTCGCGAGTAAACCTAGTCCTTCTCCACTCGCGAGCAACGTGTCGCACAAGTAATTCACAATGTTATCTTCTAATCCATTCTTTATCATCTCATCGAGCTTTTCTGAACATCGTGAAGTGAACTCGTTCTCTTCTTGTTCTTTTTCGTTTTCGCTGAAACCGTTGTCGTTTTCACCGTTTAAAACGTAAGCCTTCTGCGCTCCTAAAGCTGCGACGCACTTCAACAAAGCGAGTCGTTCTCGATGGTAAAATGTGCACACTAACTCAATCAATTCGCTGGTCAATTCTTTCGGACGCGTCGTAACCCCTTTCTCTTCCAACGCTCGTCGAAGCATGATATACGTTTGAACTTCGTCCAATTTAAGAATTTTTCCAAGCTCTATGGAACATTTCTGCATGTCAGATCCGACGGCAATCTTCTTGTCTCCAACATCAATTGAACCTGATTCTATTTCAGCTTTTGATGCCGCATTATTTGGACCGTAAGCTTTCAAAACTTGTTGCAAAAAAGGCGTCGCCGCATCGAGCTTCTCGAGCATCTTCGCCCGCGATGTTGTCTTCTGGTCTAAAGCGTAAAACAATGCTCGCGTCGAAGGAACATGCCTCGAGGTTTTCGCCACCGAAGCCATATCGACAAAAGAGAGATAATATTCTCTCCAATATCAAACACTCGGAACGAACGACAACACGTTCGGTCTGTTTGTTTTCTCGTTCTCAGGGATTTTAAAAATCGCTCAAACTTTACTTCTTTTTCTTTTTGCTTTCTTTTTCTTTCGAAAAAAGATTGCAAGTCCCACAGAAACAAAACAGCACATCAGGATATACTTCTCCTTCTTTCAGGAGAAGAGATGGATACGAAGTAAAAAAAGATATCAAAGTTGCTCTTGATTGTTACTTGAAAGAGTTTAATTAAAGAAATTCTCGGAAGATGAGTGACATGAGGTCGTTATAAAAACCTCTCTCTCTCTCTCTCTCTCTCTCTCTCTTATTTCTTATTTCTGTCTGTTGTTGTATCAGATCAGAGTGAAGAGGATGAAACGAATTTTTTGTCGGTTTGTCGGGGTTTTTTCTGAGTTTCTGGTTTCTCTTTTGAAAGCAAACCACACACAAACAGAACGAATGGATGATAAAAATACATTTTAAATAGAAGAAACGAGATAGAATAGATATATAGAATAGGTAATGAACAAGAGAAGTAATGCGGTGGTACCGCACGATGATGACGAGGAGGAAGAGTTCGACTCGGACTC
>MDSV01080591.1_pt1 | contig 14476 bp, 14 predicted proteins | sample 810851 | NCBI WGS metagenome assembly MDSV01 (sample SAMN05326640, study PRJNA326480) | marine metagenome | isolation source: seawater | place: Atlantic Ocean: North East | collected 2012 | reverse complement strand
TTAAATAGCTTCGCCTAGATTTCTCGCTTTAACAAAAAGATTTTCTTCGTCTTTTTTCAAAAATCTACAAGCAAAACCTAACAAAACCATTGGTACTAATAAAACAACTAAGGACTGAGCAAGAGCTTGTTTTAACCCAATTGCTTCTGCCATTGATTTATCCATTCCTTCAGCAAGAAATTGTATTGAATAAATATCACTCAACATACCTGTGAGATATGGTCCAAGAGCTAATCCACCCATACTAAGCATTAAAATAAAAAATGCACTTGCCACGGCTCTTAGTCTTGGCAAAACAAGCTCAGTTACAGTTGAAGCTGCACAACCTAACCAAGCAGTTGAAGAAACATGATAGAAAAATTTCCATGTAAAAGAGATGTTGGTCTCAGGGGAATACAAAAATCCTAAACCCGTAATTGCCGTGCCTAGGGCAGAAGCAATTATCAAATATAGCTTTCCATTTATATATTTTTCTCTTAGTTTATCTCCAACAAAACCACCCCCAATTACTCCTACCATAGATCCAAATGCAGTTATCAAGCCATAGATAACACCGACCTCAGAGGCCGTCATGCCAAAATTTCTTATGTAAAAAGTAGGACCAAAAGCACCTAATGCATATGTAACAAAAGTTATAAAAGGAAAAGCTAACAAGCCGAGCAATAGCGCCTTACTTTTGAACATCAATTCAAAAGCAACTTTATCCCTAATTCTTAGTCCTTGAATCCAATTACATACAATATAAAAACCTATTCCAAAAGCAATCCACTGCAAGTAATCGCCAGTTGTTTGAATCAACCAATAGGCGCCAGATAAGACAAATAATAGTAAAGCAAAATTTCCTAATAACTCTTTTTGAGTATTCGTAGCTTTAAGAAGTCCAATGGGCGTTAACCCAACCAGCTCTCCAAAAGCTGCCCTGAGGGGATTCTCTTTTTTTATTTCTGTTAAACCTTCGCTTAATCCTCTCGGTGGTTCTTTTATCTGCCATGTTATTAAAGCCAGTAAAATTCCTGGAAGGCCAACCGCCATAAAAGCCACTTGCCAGCCTTTCAATCCAAAGGGAGCCTCAGATATTATTGGAAAAGCTTCATTCCAGTTATCTACTATCAGTCCTCCAATAAATATCCCTATTCCAGAGCCTATGTAGAGTCCGCTTGCGTATATTGATATTACCGTCGCTCTTACTTTCGGAGAGAAGTAGTCTGATAAAAGTGAGTAAGATGCTGGAGATGCGCTCGATTCTCCAATTCCAACACCAAATCTGTAAATTGATAACGATAAAAAGGACTTTGCAGTTCCTGATAAAAATGTCATCAGACTCCAAAAAGCCAAACCTAAACTTATTAAATTTTTTCTATTCCAAGTATCAGCAAGTTTACCCATTGGGATTCCAACTACTGAGTAAAAGACTGCAAAAGCTGTGCCATACAAGAATCCAATATCGCTGTCAGAGATGTTTAAGTCTGCTTTTAAATCTTCGGCGAGTATTGTTAAGATTTGTCTATCTATAAAATTAAAGACATAAACTATGACAAGTAAAATTAGGGCAAATTTTGCACTACGACCACCAACTTCTGGAACAGAAGAATTATTCATTAAGCTTATTTATTAGCCTGCTTTTGCAGTAGCAGAGCCAGTAATAACAGTAGCTCCGTCTTGATTTTTTGTCTCGATAGCAATCTCTACAAGGGTTTCGCCATCCTCTTCTTTAATGTCTAAGATTGTTGCGGTGCTTTCAAGAGAATCTCCAGGCCAAACTTGATTGGTAAAACGTACGCCATATTTCTTTAGGGTACCGTCGCCGACAAAGTTAGTAAGCATCTTACCTGTCATTCCCATTGATAACATTCCATGAGCAAAAACACCTGGATATCCTGCAATTTCTTTAGTGAATTTATCATCGGAATGAAGAGGATTGTAGTCTCCAGATGCGCCAGCATATTGCACAATTTGCGTTCTTTTCAAATCTTCTACAATTTTTTCAGAATAGGTATCTCCTACTTTAATTTCATTTTTCTTCAACATATTCTTCTCCTAATTTTCTACAGGTTTTTCTGTAACCACGCCAACAGAAGTTGCAGTGATAATGAGTTCACCGTCTTGGTTTCTGTATTCAGTTACACTTTCACTAAACTTTAACTTTCCAGCTCTTTTACTTTCTTTTTCCCAAGATTTTCCAGGTTTAACCTCAGCAGAAATGACATCGCCTACTTTAAGAGGTTTATGGTATTCGTAATGTTGTTCAGCATGAAGACCCATAGCAGCTCCGCCACCACCAGAGCCAGAACCGGACGACTTCATTCCAGTTGCCTCTTTCCCAGATCCAAACCAATTATCGCCACCAATTTTTGGTCTTAAAAAGTAGTCAGGGTCATATTGAGCACTTGATTGAATGAAAGTAGGAGGAGCAATAACATTTTCATCCTTTTCCTCGTAATATTTAGGATTAGCATCTCCGATTGATCTTGCAAACATCATGATATGACTTTTTTCTATTGGCATTTTTATTTTTGACATTTTTACCTCACTCGTTTATTAATTTCCAAGCTTCATCAGCCATCATAACGGCATTTTCTCCAAAAGAGTCAGCATTTTTTCCTGCCGCAGTTCCGTCTCTTACTCTGCCCATTATCCCTTGACTGATTGCTGCTAACTTAAATAAGTTAAAACCCATATACAAATTCCACTCTGACTTAATTTGATAACCAGTTTTTTCTTCATACATTTCCAAATATTCCATTTCAGAGGGAATGCCTAAATTTTTACATTGTTTTTCGTCCGATAAGACTGGATTTAGCTTATATTGGATACAGTGATAACTAAAATCTGCAGCAGGATCTCCTAGCGTAGAAAGCTCCCAGTCCAATATCGCGCATATCTTAAAAGTTTCGAGATCAATCATGACATTACTTAAACTAAAGTCACCATGAACAAGTTTTGTGGCTTTTTCAGCAGGAAGGTTTTTTGGTAACCAATCCATAAGATTATTCATAGATTTAATTTCTCTTGTCTCTGAAGCAACATATTGTTTAGACCATCTTGCAACTTGTCTACCAACATAATTGCCAGGTTTCCCAAAAGTTTCCAGCCCAATACCCTCATGATCAACTCCATGCAGCATTGAGATTGTCTCGTTCATAGAGCGATAAATCTTTTGTCTTTCTTCGTTGGATGCTTGTGGAATATGAGGCTCCCACATTACTTCTCCATCAACAAAACTCATCAGAAAGAATTCCGTTCCGATAACCGACTCATCTTCACAATGTATATAAGCTTTTGGAACTGGAACATCAGTTTTATTCAAAGCAGCAATTACTTTGTATTCTCTATCAACTGCATGCGCAGATTTCAAAAGTTTCCCAGGAGGCTTTCTTCTTAAGACATAAGATTCTCTTTGAGTTTTTAAAAGGTAAGTAGGATTGGATTGACCTCCAACAAATTCTTCAAGTGAATTTATTTTTCCAAAGTTTTCTAAATTATCATTTAGATATTCTTGAAGTTTATTTTGATCAATTTCATGTCTATCAGATACAACTTTTGTTCCTGAATATTCCCCTTTAAATTTGTTATCCATGCTTTTCTCAAAAAAAGTAAATATACATCAATTTAAAGATCTGCCGCCATCAATTTTTAAGATTTGACCGGTAACATAGGAAAATTTAGTTAACCCAACTACTGCCTCTGATATATCTCTTTCTGTACCAATTCTGTTTAGAGGAATTTCACTTAGTAGTTCTTGTTCTTCAGATGAGCCATCTGAAGGTAACAGTATTGCTCCGGGAGCTACAGCATTTACTCTCACTTCGGGAGCTAACTCACGGGCAAGAGTTTTAGTTAAATTTTCAAGTCCTGCCTTTGCCATGGAATAAATTACGTAATTTTTCATTCCCCTATTAACCATTGCATCGGATATATTAATTATTAGTCCTTTAGATTCTGAAAGCATTTTCTTACAGTGCCTTGATAACAAGAAGGGACCTCGTAAGTTTGAGTTAATGAGATCATCCCAATCAGAGTCGTTATGATTTTCTATATCTGTTTTGAAAAAAGATGAAGCATTATTTACTAAAAGATCTAGAGAATTAAAATTACTATCAATCTTGCTTACAAGCTCTTCCACTTGCTCGAAGTCATTAAGATCTAGGGTAAAGATTTCACAGCTACCTTCTCTTAATTTGTTTAGTTCTGATTGAAGGTCTTTTGCTTCTTTTTCTGATTTATTGTAATGACATATGATGTTGTAATCATTTTCATGTAATTTTTTACATATATCTTTGCCAATTCTTATTGCTCCTCCAGTGATTAAAGCAGTTTTATAAGTCATTTTTGTTATCCTTTATTACTTTGAGTCTTTCAAAATATATTTTTTCCTTAATTTGATCCGCGTTAAGGCCAAGGATCTTCACTTTGATTTTTTTAAGAGAATTTAATAAAAATTTCCAGTTCTTATTTTGCTTTGTGGAAATAATTTTTAACTTTTGCAGTAAATCCAAAGAATTCAATAAATCCATCTCGTTTCTAAAGGCATTCATTCGGCTAAGGCTAGATAATATTTTTTTTTCGTTAATTTTTTTCTGCCTCGTTATTTTAAATACTTCATTAAGCGTCTTTCTAAAATTTGAAATTTTTTTAGGTACCCTAATTTTTTTTTCAAGCATCTCTGCTTCACTTGAATTTAAGTTAATTATCGCCCATTTCTCAAGAATCATATTTCTTTCATTGTCCATTTTCTTTAGAAATTTCAAATTTTTAGAGTATGTTTTTTCAAGTCCATCAAAATATTTAAGTGCTTCTACTCTTTTTAAAGTTGAAAAATATTTACTAGAATTTTTATAGCTAAGAGCCTTGTATGTTTCATCCCAAATTCTCTCTCCAGAAAGGAAGTTGATTTCACCATTTGAAGACATTTTTTTTAAAACTTTCAAAGTATCTCTGGAAATTGAAAAACTGAAATCAGCTAATTTTGATTTAAATCTTGCAACTCTGAATAGCCTCAATGGATCCTCCGAAAAAGCCTTTGAAACTATCCTAATTTTTCTATTTTTTAGGTCTTTAATTCCACCAAAAGGATCATATAATTTTCCAGATTCATCTTTCGCAATAGCATTAATGGTAATATCTCGTCTCTTTAAATCCTCTTTCAGAGTAACATCAGATTTTATATAAAAAGAAAATTTTTTATGACCTTTTCCTATTTTGCTTTCTTTTCTAGCCAGAGCATATTCTTCTTTTGTTTTAGGATGTAAGTAGACGGGAAAGTTTTTTCCTACCTGTTTAAACCCTTGCTTAATCATTTCTTTATGAGACGAATTTACAACAAGCCAGTCTTTTTCATCATAAGGAATGCCTAATAATTCGTCCCTTATTGCTCCGCCCACCAAGTATATTTTCATTTTTGCTTACTTTTTATTACAAATTTTTTTTGATCTTCTAACCTCAAAAATGTAAGTTCTTTCCCCCAACAACATCCTGTATCTAAAGCCAAGATATTCGAAATATCTGTTTTGCCTTGAAGGGCTGCCCAATGGCCGAATACCAAAAAATCTAGGTCATCCATTATTATATTTTCTTTTTTAAACCAAGGATCTAAAAATGAAGGAATATTCTTTTTTTTACCTTTAAAAGAAAAATCAGGAATTCCAGTCTTGTTTATGACTCTTACTCTCGTAAAAAAGTTTACAAGGCCGCTAAAGGAATTTACGTCATAAAAATTTTTTTTATTTTCAAAAATATTTTTTAAGCTCTTAGTAGGATTATTTACTAATTCCAGTTCGCAAAGCCTGGATAAAGTTTCAGCTTTTTTCAAAGACATATCTCCCGGAATACCAGCATGAACCATGGCAACTTTAATTACTCTTTTTTTTGTTAGAATTTTTTTTGAGAACACAAAAGGTTGTCGCAAGAGAAAATCGGCCAATTTAAATGCTTTTTTGTGAATCATGAGAGATTGAAAAGTGTCCTGATCACCAAGAAATTTTTCATTAAAAAAACAATTCAAAAAATGCAAGTCATGATTTCCAAGGACTATATGAACTGAATTTTTAATTTTAAATACATATTCTAAGACTTTTAAAGAATCTGGACCTCTATTAACTAAATCACCTGTTATCCATAAGAAATCTTTTGAACTTTTAAATTTGATGAGTTCTAAACCTTCTTTAAACTCTTCAAAACAACCTTGTATGTCTCCAACTGCGTAATTAGCCATTTTCTCTAACCAGTGAAGAAATTTGAAGATAGTCTTCCAAAGATAATTCGTCAGGACGAAGATTTAAATCAAGATCTAAATTGGAGATATTTTTTTTATCCAGTACATCTTCTAGGGAATTAGAAATTTTTTTTCTTTTTTTGTTGAAAAGAGCTCTTGTAACTTTTTTTAAATTTTGTAGCTCTTTCAAGTCCAGTGAATTTTTTTTCGGGGAAAACCTTACAAATAAGCTATCTACTTTAGGAATGGGATTAAAAAAATCCTTAGTTACTTCTTTTAGAATTGTAACTTCATACAAATAATTGCAAATAACGCTAAGTTTTCCATAAGATGAAGATCTTTCATTTCCAATACATCTTAAAGCAAACTCTTTTTGAAGCATAAAATGCACATCAAGTATTTTTTCATAATTTTTTTCACACCAATCTAAGATTGGACTTGATATGTTGTAAGGAATATTTCCAATAACCCTAAATTTATTTAAAGGATAAATCTCTGAGGGATTTAGCTTAAGGATGTCCCGATTGATAAATGCTTTTTTATTTTTTGGAAATCTATTTTTTAATACAGTTAACAAATCTCTGTCTACTTCTATTCCAAAATAACAATCACAAAAGTTAATTAAGTTTTCTGTTAAGTCACCTTTACCCGGACCAATTTCTAAAAACTTATCCTGAGAAGACATATTTATTAAACTTATTAAATCCTCTAAAAGTTTTTTATCCGTTAAGAAGTTTTGTCCAAATCTTTTTTTAGCCTTCATTTTTAAAGCAGTAAAACAGATTTTTTTAAAGCTTCTTCCATGCTAGAAAAATCCGCTTTTTTCTTCCCTGCTATTTCATAAGCCGTGCCATGATCAACTGATATTCTGATAAAAGGCAATCCTAAAGTTATATTTAAAGTATTTCCAAAACCCATAGATTTGATCACAGGCAGGCCTTGGTCATGAAACATTGCTAGAAATAGATCATACTTTTTGATATTTTTCGAAACGAATGCAGTATCAGCAGAAATAGGCCCATGAAGGTCTTTTTTTGAGGATGCTATAAAAGGCTTAATAATTTCTTCTTCTTCACTACCAAGAAATCCGCCTTCTCCAGCGTGAGGGTTTAAGCCTAATATTCCAATTTTAGGCTTTTTAATCTTCCATATCTTTACTAAGTCATGATCAATAATATTGATCGTCTTTTCTAAATTTTCGATAGTTATTTTTTTTGGAACTTCTGACAAAGGGATATGAGTTGTTAGCAGTGCTATCTTTAATGAATCGTTCATAAGTAACATAACGACTTTCTTTACATTGCTAATATCTGCTAAGAATTCTGTATGGCCTGAGAACTCAAAGCCTGATTTATTAATGAGCTCTTTATTTATTGGACCAGTAACAAGACTTTGATACTTTTTACTTAAACAGCCTAAAGATCCATAAGAAAGAACATCTATTATGTAACGAGAATGATTTACTTGTGGCTCGCCTAAATTTATTTCGCTATCAAGGGGAAAATGTTTAATTTTTAGACCTTCTGACTTTGATCCTTCTTCAGCAAATCTAAGACTTAATTTAAGTTTTTTAGCGAATGACTCTAAATAATTTGCATCTCCTCCAATTATGAAATGGTCTTGAATACTTTTATTCTTTGCTAAAGCTTTTAACGTTATTTCAGGACCAATCCCTGAAGGATCTCCAGGAGAAATAAAAATCTTTTTCATATCGAAGAAATTTTAATATCAACAAATGCCTCTGCCCTTATTTCCTCTAAAGTATTCTGTAATTGTTCTTGAAATTTTCTGTTAAAAAGTGCGCCATAAGCTTTATCTTTAACGATATCATTTGTTATATTTTTTTCTCTTCTTTCTAACACTTTAAGAATATGCCATCCAAAGGCACTTTCAAAAGGTTCGCTTATTACATTTATTTCAGATTTCTTTATTACCTTTTCAAAAGCTTTATCGTAGACTCCTTCTGGTGCCCAATCTAATTTTCCTCCATCCATTTTTGAACCTGGATCATCTGAATAAACTCTTGCAAGAATAGCGAAATCCTCTTTTTTTGCTCTTTCATAAAGACTATTTATTAAATCATTTGCTTGTTTTGGGCTTCTAATTTCAGAAGTTTCAATCAAAATATGCTGAACTAAAGATTGCTTTTCAATCTGAATTGCATCTCCTCTTAAATCAGTAAGTTTAATAAGATGAAAGCCTGCACCACTTTTTATAGGATTGGATACTTCTCCCTTCTCCATACTTATGATTTCTTTTTCAAAAAGAGAAGGAATTTCCGATCTTTTTTTCCAATAGAGCCCTCCAAAGTTATCTTCATCTTTTAAATCAGAATATTTCACAATTGCTTCTTCAAAGCTCAGTCCATCACTTAGCTCATTGGCTATTTCTAAAGCCTTACTTTCATATTCTTTAATTATTTTTTCATCTGAGCTGGAAGGAACTTTAATAAGAATTTGATCGATTTTAAATTCTGTGGAAATTAAATTTTCTCCTTCAGAAGAATCAATATAATTTTTTAATTCTTGCTCTGATATGACAATTTTAGGTCTAACCAAACCAGATTGAACTCTTCTTTTTACATATTCATTTTTTACAGATTCTCGAAATGCTTTAAAAGACTCTCCTTCTTTCTCTAGTTTCTCTTTAAACTCTTTTACAGTTAAACCCTCTGCACTGGCGATATCATTTAGAGTTTCATTTAACTCTTGGTCGCTTATCCTCACTCCAAATTGCTCTCCCTTTTGTAATAATATTTCGTCCATAATCATTCCTTCTATGACCCGTTCAAATAGAAATTCTTTTGGAGGAATTTGGGCATTATTTTGTTTTAAGTTTGTTATTGCTCTTTCCAAAGCTTTATTTACCTCAGATTCCATAATTATCCCTTCGTCTACAATGACAGCTATTCGATCAATAAAATCGATATCAGAAAAAATCATTTGGCTTATCAGCATAAGAGATAAGATTTTTAACTTCATAAACTTCTTCTTCTTAGAAAGTCTTCTTTAGGCCTTCCTAAAGATCCCAGACCCTTTAACTCAAAAAATAACCTAAATCTATCGCTATGATAATCTTTAAAATTATTATTTTCCAAAATACTTTCCCAATCAAGTTGAAGAGAATTTACATAGGTAAACCCCAAAACCAAACCTTCATTTTCATAATCTATAGAAATTACTGAATTTACGTTACTTTCTTGCTCTAAATCATTAATTACTTTTATTCCACCACTCCAATTCTTTGAAAAATTGAATCTTGAAGTAATCTCAAGAGAATTAATTTTCTTCTTTTCCAAAGAATCTATATCTAGGTTATAAATTTTTATATTTTTAATTAATCGATGGCCAAGGGATAAATTAAAATCTTTTTTTCTATATTGAAAAGAATTTTTATACAAAGAATAATTATCGTCGTCGTCAAAAGAATAATGAGATTCAAATTGAATCTTGCTATTGGATTTATATTTAATTCTAATTGTAAGAGGCTCAGGTAATAAAATTTTTTTATCTTCTATAAATATTTTTTTTGTTCCAAAAGTAAATAATTTTTGGATTTTAACATTAAGTAAATTTTTACCTTTCTTAGAAAAAATTTTGGTCCCAATATTAAGATCATTTTGATTACTTACAAATAAGTCGCCAAATTCAGAATTTTCATTCAAGGAAGACATTCTCAATCCGGAATCAACATTTACTTGATTAATAATCTTTTTTTGATCTGATATAGAAAAATTTAGAAAAGGCTGTATTTTCAAATTAGAGTTTTCTTTTTTTTCGTAAAAATTAAAAAAATTATTAATTTTCAAAGTAGATAGCAGTTCACTATTACTTGAATCATCTATTTCCTTGAATAAATATTTCATTAAAAAAGATGTTTCCAAAAAATAGTTTTTATTGAAATAAGCGTAGGAAATTTTTGGATTTATAAATACTCTTGTAAGCTTTTGTTTATCATTATTTCTGTACGATCCGCCTTTTCTATAAAAAGCAAAATCTGCGTCTAGGCTAAAATTGAAATTTCTGTCATTAAAAAAGTACTTGTAATCTAATCCAGGAAACCTCTGGTATTGGTTTACTCCCAAAGGATTTACTAGTTTGAATGAATTTATATCTGCCTTGAGAATGTAGTTTCTTCCAAAATGAGAAATTTCTACTTTGTTAGGTAAAACAAAAGTTCTGGATAAGCCACTTACTATACTGCCCAAATCTGATAGATAAAACGGATCACCGGCAGAAGAGGCTCTTAAATCAAAGAAGGTCGAGCTATCTATATTTTGAAAATGATTAAGATTGTAAGACCATCTCAAACTATCAGATTCTAAGTTTTTATATGACGACTTGCTGTCATTTAATGCAGAAAAGTTAAAAAAACCTTCATAACTTTTCCCCAAATATCTCAATTCATTATTTAAACCTATACCTCTTTGAGTCATGACTCTCGGCTCGACAACTAAGTCAAGATTTGTTTTAAGATTTAAATAAACTGGAATCTTTACATCTAAACCAGATCTTTCGTTAATAGAAACTTCTGGCAGCAAGATTCCTGTTTTTCTCTCATAATTTATTGGAAAATTTGCCTTATTTATAAATGCTAAGGTTCTTCCCTGGACTATTAGCTTGCTATTTTTTGCAGAAATAAAGTCTTCACCATTTTTGAAATTAAGTTCTTTGGATTCGATCCACCATATTTTATTTGAACAAGGACAACTCGAGAACTCTACTTTTTTTAAAATTACATTTTTTTTAAGAATTTCTACTTCATTCGCAGAGCCATATAAGTAATTATCAAAAGAAGAAAAAGTTAATTTTTTGCTCGTAAATAAACCATTCTTTTTATCAAATTCTACTTTGTCAGCTTTGAATATCAGATTTTCATATTTCAATGAAACATCACCCTCGAGCAAAAGAATTTCTTTTTTTGAATCAAAAGAAGTTTTGTTTGATTCAAATTCAACATCCAAAGAGTAGGAACTTCCAAGGAAGGACAATAAAATTAAAAGAGACGAAATTTTTTTAATCAAGATGTATATTTTAACCTTTTATAAAACTTAATTTTAGATATACAGAACATTAATTAGGTTTAAAATAAAAAAATCAAAGGATAAATTATGACAAATTTAACAAATAAAACTTTATTTATATCGGGAGCTTCCCGAGGAATTGGGCTAGCTATAGCAAAAAGGGCTGCTAAAGATGGAGCTAATATAATCTTGGCTGCTAAAACTGCAGAACCCCATCCTAAGCTACCAGGAACAATATATACAGCTGCTGAAGAAGTTGAGGAGGCAGGTGGAAAGGCTTTTCCTGTTTTATGTGATGTAAGATTCGAAGATCAATTAGAAGATGCAGTAAAAAAAGGTGCAGAACACTTTGGCGGAATAGATATTTGTGTCAATAATGCAAGCGCAATTCAATTGACAAATACACTTCAAACCGACATGAAAAGATATGACTTGATGAATCAAATTAACGCAAGAGGAACTTTTTTAACATCAAAGAAATGTCTTCCGTTTTTACTGAAAGCTGAGAATCCTCACATTTTAAATTTATCTCCTCCTCTGGATATGAATCCTAAATGGTTCGCAAACAGTGTGGCTTATTCAATAGCTAAGTTCGGAATGAGTCTTTGCGTATTAGGAATGGCGGAAGAATTTAAAGAACAAGGTGTCGCGGTAAATGCTTTATGGCCTAGAACAGCTATTGCAACAGCAGCTGTAAAAAATATCCTTGGTGGAGATGAAACCGTGAAAGTTTCTAGAACTCCTGAAATTATGGCTGATGCAGCCTATGTAATTCTTACAAAAGATTCCAAAGACTTCACCGGTAACTTTTGTATTGATGATAACTTGCTAGCCAAAAATGGAGTTAAAGATTTTTCAAAATACGCTGAAGTACCTTTTGCTCAGTTAGCGCCAGACTTTTTTGTACCAGATGACATTCCTCCTCCTCAAGAAGCACTAGACTCCTAAAATCTTGATTCAGTCAGTTGATATTTCTGCTGAATACTTAAATTGGGTATCAGAAAGCATTGGTATATCAAACAAAGAGTTACTTTCTAAAGGTGAAAAGCTCAGAATAGAGTCTAGTCAAAGGACATTTTTTCGAATTCCTTACAAAGATAAAAGCTCCATTTTAATGGTGGTGCCAAGAGGCATAGATGAAAGTATTGAGTCCTTTTATACAAAGGCAGAAATCTTCAAAAAGGCAAATGTCAATGTGCCTGATATTTATTTTAAAAATGAGGCACTTGGACTTTTAATTGTTAAAGATTTTGGAGATGACGTTTTACAATTTTATTTGAATAAAAAAAACTCAAATAAACTAATCAAATTAGCTATAGAACAAATTCATAAAATTGAAGTTATAGAATTAGATAAAAGCGTCTTTTTAGATTTTGAAAAAATTACAGAAAATAATCTAAATTTATTTAAAAGATTCTTTTTAGAGGAATTTCTAAATGCTCCTGAACTTCAGATACTAAAGGAGGAAATAGATGAATTTTATTCATTAATAATTTCTGAACTCAAAGATTACCCCCAAGTAATAAGCCATTATGATTTTGAATCAAGAAATTTAATGTCGCTGTCGGAAGAAAAAATCGGCGTAATTGATTTCCAAGATGCTTTAATTGGTCCCTTGGGAATAGACCTAGCCTCTTTATTTAAAGATCTTTATATTGAATGGACTGATGAGGAAATAAGGAATTGGCTTGATTTTTATGTAGAAAACTCTCAAATTGCCAAAAGAGCTTCTCTAAAATCTAAAGACGTCAAAAGAATGATTGATTTTGCAAGCCTACAAAGACAGACAAGAATATTGGGAAAATTATCTCAAGTTTTTTTAAAGTTAAATAGATCTGAAAGATTAAAAGATTTTAAAACCATACTGAACTATTTAATGAATACTTCTTCAGAATACTATGAAACAAAACGGTATAGCGATTTCTTTAAAAACTTAATACCAATTTTGGAGCAAAGACTTAAAACACTATGAGAGTATTCGTCCTCGCAGCTGGCTTTGGAAAGAGGCTCAGACCTTTTACAGAAAAATTACCTAAGCCGTTGATCAAAGTAAAAAACAAACCTCTGATTCATTGGAACCTTAAAAAAATAAAAAAAGCAGGCTTTAAAAATGTAGTTATAAATACGCACCACCTATCAAATAAAATTATTAGATCGGTTGGTAGAGGGGAAAAATTTGGCTTAAATATTAATTTTTCTCACGAGGAAGAAATTCAAGGTACTGGCGGCGCTCTGATAAAAGCTAAAAGACTTCTTCAAGAAGAGCCTTTCTTATTATTAAGTGGAGATCTATGGAGTGATTACCCTTTCGAAAAATTTTTAGACTTTAAATTGAAAAAGGCAGCTCATTTAATTTTCTTTAAAGAAAAAAAATCAAAAGATGCTTATCTTGAGGCTGGCATCGTAAAAAATTTAAAAACAAAAAACAATCTAACTTATTCAGGCATTGCTGTGATAAATCCAAAAATTTTCAAAGATTTAGAAGAAGATTATTATGATTTGTGGATTGATTTACTTCAGAAGTATGTAAAACGAAATGAAGTTACAGGAGAGATTTATTCTGGAGAATTAATAAATTTAAACTCAAAAAAAGAGATGAACTTGTTAGACGCGTTACTAGTCGAATAGTAAACTTCTGCTTATGGCAAAACAAAAGAATGTAATCGCACCTTCAATCTTATCTGCAGATTTTTCACAGCTTGGCAAAGAAGTTGACTCTGTCTTATCAGCTGGTGCTGATTGGGTTCATTTTGACGTAATGGATAACCACTACGTACCCAATCTTACTATTGGCCCCATGGTGTGTAAGTCTTTAATTGATTATGGAATTAAAGCTCCAATTGATGTGCATTTGATGGTTAAACCAGTAGAAAGACTCATTGATGATTTCGCAGAAGCAGGAGCTTCTATTATAAGTTTTCATCCAGAAGCAACCGAACATATACATAAATGCGTTCAAACGATAAAGAATTATGATTTAAAAGCTGGCATGGTCCTTAATCCAGCTACACCTTTAAGCACAATAAATTCTATCCTGCCTGAATTAGATTTAGTTTTGCTAATGAGTGTTAACCCTGGTTTTGGAGGACAAAAGTTCATAGATTCAACAATTCTTAAAATTAAAAAACTCAGAAAGAAGATAGATTCTTTAGATAAAGAGATTAGATTAGAAGTAGATGGAGGCATTTCAAAAGAAAATATATCTGAAGTTTCTAAGTCAGGCGCAGATACTTTTGTTGCAG
>MDSV01043936.1_pt1 | contig 14481 bp, 9 predicted proteins | sample 810851 | NCBI WGS metagenome assembly MDSV01 (sample SAMN05326640, study PRJNA326480) | marine metagenome | isolation source: seawater | place: Atlantic Ocean: North East | collected 2012 | reverse complement strand
CATCACCGTACAAAATGACCTTCCCATCAATATTTCTAGCAGCTCTTCCAATTGTTTGAACTAAGGAAGTCTTAGATCTTAAAAATCCTTCTTTATCTGCATCTAATACTGCTACTAATGAACACTCAGGAATATCAAGGCCTTCTCTTAAAAGATTGATTCCAATTAAAATATCAAATAAACCCAATCTTAAATCCCTAATAATTTCAACTCTCTCAAGTGTATCAATATCAGAATGGAGATATTTTACCTTTAATCCTGCTTCATGCATGTATTCAGAAAGAGCTTCAGCCATTTTTTTTGTAAGTGTGGTCACCAAAACTCTATTTTCTTTTTTAATTTCATTTTTAGATTCAAATATTAAATCATCTACTTGATCTTTTGTTGGTCTTACAAGTACTTTTGGATCAACTAAGCCAGTTGGTCGAACTAATTGTTCAACAAAAACTCCTTGAGTTTTATTTAACTCCCATTCTCCAGGAGTGGCTGAGACATAAATAGTTTGTGGTCTAAAATTTTCCCATTCTTCAAATTTTAAAGGCCTATTATCCATACAAGATGGAAGTCTAAAACCAAATTCTGATAAAGTAGATTTTCTACTAAAATCACCTTTATACATTGCTCCAATTTGGCTTACACTAATATGACTTTCATCAGTAAAAACAAGAGAATTATTTGGCAGGTATTCAAAAAGAGTAGGGGGTGGTTCACCAGTTTTTCTTCCAGATAAATATTTACTATAATTTTCTATACCTGGACACGTTCCAGTAGCTTCTATCATAGCCAAGTCAAAATTAGTTCTTTGTTCTAATCTTTGAGCCTCTAACAATTTTTTATCTTTGTAAAATTGCCCTAGTCTTTCCTTTAGTTCTATCTTAATTAACTTGATAGCTTGTGTGAGAGTGGGTTTAGGAGTAACGTAATGAGAATTTGCAAAAATTTTTATTTTTTCAAGGTTTTTATTTTTTTTCCCAGTTAAAGCATCAATTTCAAAAATTGCTTCTATTTCGTCTCCAAAAAAATTTATTCTCCATGCAATATTTTCATAATGTGCCGGAAAAATCTCTACAATGTCACCTCTAACTCTAAATGTTCCTCTATGAAAAGAAAGGTCATTTCTTTTATATTGCAATTCAGTAAATTTTCTTAATAAATGTTGTCTTGAAATTTTTTCATCAACCTTGATTTCAATAGTCATTTTAGAATAGGTTTCAACTGAACCTATTCCGTAAATACATGAGACTGAAGCAACGATAATGACATCTTTTCTTTCAAGTAGAGATCTGGTCGCAGAATGTCTCATTCTATCAATTTGTTCGTTAATACTTGCTTCTTTCTCAATATAGGTATCTGACCTTGGAACATATGCTTCAGGTTGATAATAATCGTAGTAAGAAACAAAATATTCTACAGCATTTTGAGGAAAAAACTCTTTCATTTCTCCAAAAAGTTGTGCAGCTAATGTTTTATTTGGAGCCATGATCAAAGCTGGTCGATTCAGGTTATTAATTACATTTGCCATTGTAAAAGTTTTACCTGAACCTGTAACTCCTAACAAAACCTGATCTTTTTCTTTATTATTAATTCCATTAATTAAGTCATCAATTGCTTTTGGTTGATCTCCTGCAGGCTTAAATTTTGATTTCAAATTAAAACTATTTTTAAAAATTAATTTGTTTTTTTCATTGAAAGTAGACATGTAGTTGATTTATGCTTAATTATTATAACGTCAATATTAAAATAAAAATTAATACAAAACTTATAACATTGAAATTAATAATTTCATCTTTTTTGGAGTTTTAAATGGAATTTATTTCTAAAAATTTAAAAAAAATAAAACCTTCTCCTACAATGGTCATTACAGCTAAAGCAAGAGAACTGAAATTAAAGGGTGAAAATATAATTAGTCTATCCTCGGGAGAGCCAGATTTTGATACACCTGACCATATAAAAGAAGCTGCGATAAAAGCTATAAATTCTGGTTTTACGAAATATACAAATGTTGAGGGTATATTAGAATTAAAAGAGGCTATAGTAGAAAAATTTAAGAATGATAATTTTATCAAATATCAAAATGATGAAGTTATAGTTGGAGTAGGTGGAAAACAAATTCTTTTTAACGCATTATTAGCAACATTAAATCCCCAAGATGAAGTACTTATTCCGACTCCTTATTGGGTTTCATATCCTGATATGACCCTATTAGCAGGCGGGATACCCAAATTTTTAGAGTGTAAAATTGATAATGATTTTAAAATTAATCCTGAAAAATTAAATTTAACTATTACGGATAATACAAAATGGTTAATTTTAAATAGTCCTTCAAACCCTACAGGTTCATGTTATTCAAAAAATGAATTGGAAGATATTGCAAGAATACTTCGAAATTATCCTCAGGTAAATATTATAACTGACGACATTTATGAATATATTGTTTATGACAAGTTTAAATTTTTTACATTGGCACAGGTAGCTCCTGACTTGAAGGAGAGAATATTAACAGTTAACGGTGTTTCAAAAAGTTATTGTATGACAGGATGGAGAATAGGTTATGCTGCAGGTAGAAAAGATTTAGTTAAAGCAATGATTAAGATCCAAGGGCAATCTACTTCAAATGCATCATCAATTTCACAACACGCTGCTCTAGCAGGAATAGAAGGTAGTAGGGATTTCCTGAAACCTTGTTTGGAGGCTTTTGATAAGAGAAGAAAGTTGGTGGTCAGTAAACTAAATACTATTGAGGGTATAAAATGTATGATGCCTAAGGGAGCATTTTATGCCTATCCAAACGTGGAAGGATTGCTGGGGAAAAAAACACAAAATGGAAAAATTTTGAGTAATGATACTGATGTTACAGAATGGTTGCTTGAAAATGCTAAAGTTGCAGCAGTACCAGGAGTTGCTTTTGGCCTTGAACCATACTTTCGTGTTTCATATGCTACTAGTTATGAACTTTTAGAAGAAGCTTTGGAAAATATTAAATTATGTGTTGATAATTTGGAGTAAAATGTTGTTTTTTAAAAATAAAAATAGTTGGGCTATCTCAGAGAATCATGTAACAGATGAAGAAAAATTTTTAAATCGGAGGTTTTTTTTAAAAACCTTAGGATCATTTTCAATCGCACCACTTATGATAAGTTCTCCTAGTTATCAAGTTTTTGCAGGTCAAGGTTATAATTTGTCTTCTAAGATAAATAAAAATTATATTTTAAATAGAAAGATTACTGATGAAAGACTAGCAACTACTTACACTAATTTTTATGAGTTTGGTTCTAGTAAAAATATATGGAGAAGAGCAGCAAAATTAATCACTAAACCTTGGGAACTTCAAATTGATGGTTTAGTTAAAAGTCCAATGAAATTAGATACAAAGGACTTAGTTCAACTTTTAGGTGGTGAAGAAGAGAGAGTTTATAGATTTAGATGTGTTGAAGCTTGGTCTATGTCTGTTCCATGGTTGGGGATGCCATTTAATAAATTACTTCCTCTGGTAGATCCAAAACCAGAGGCAAAATACATAAGGTTTGAAACTTTTTATAATCCAAAGGTCGCGCCTGGTCAAAAGCAGAAATGGTATCCATGGCCATATGTTGAGGGAATAACTATTGAAGAAGCAAAAAATGAATTAACTTTTTTAGCCACTGGAATGTATGGTAAGGATTTACCTAATCAAAACGGAGCTCCAATAAGATTAGTTTTGCCTTGGAAGTATGGGTTTAAGTCTATAAAATCGATCGTCAAAATAAGTTTTGTTGAACAAAGGCCTATTGGTCTTTGGGAAAGGTTAGCGCCTAATGAATACGGGTTTTGGGCAAATGTAAATCCAAAAATACCTCATCCAAGATGGTCACAGGCACAAGAAAAAATAGTTGGTTCAACTAAAGTAAGAAACACAAAAATTTATAATGGATACGAAAAAGAAGTTTCGTATTTATATAATTCAGTATCTATTAAAAATAAATCTAGTTTATTTAGGTAAGTAATTTTTTATATAGTTTGAAATATTTTTTTTTAAAGATTTGTTATTTTTTAAACGCTTCTTATTATAATAATATAACTCACCTTCAAAAGATTTAGAGTAATTATTAGTTTCAAAAGATTCGAGAAATGTTTTTATTTTGCCTTTTTCTTCTCTTAAATATCCAATAAAAAGAGGTATGTTGGTTGTAGAAATTTCACTAATCATATTTATACTATCACTAGTTACGATTGCAAAATCTGTTTTTTTTAACATTCCTGGATAAAAATGATTTTTATTTTCATTTATTAAACAAAAGTCATTTTCAAATTTTTTAAATAAAATATTAATTATTTTTGAAATTTTTTCTGGTGTTCTTCTGGATGTTGAAATTATTAAGTTACCAGAAATTTTTTCAACTGATTTTTTTACTTTGATTAAAAATCTACAGTAATCACTATAATTAGCATTATATCGTTTATTTTTTCCACCAAGTAATAGAAAAACAGTGGGCTTATTAAATATAAAAGGTTTTTTCTTTATATATTGAAATGATTGATTAATATCAGATGTATCAAAAAATGAGAGGGAGCCAGCTGAGTATATAACATTATTTCCTTTAATTTTATCATGTTTAGGTAAAACAATTATATCAAATAAATTTAGGTTTATTTTTGGATTCTGGATATGAATATTAATTATTTTATTACGTTTGATTTTTTTAACAAGTAAAGAAAATCCAGACATTCTTTTTCCAGTGGTGATAACAAAATTAGTATCTATTTTAACAAAAATAGAAATATATTTTTTAAAAATAAAATGAAAATAATGAGCGAGTTGAGGAAAAATTCTTAAAACTAAGTTTGGTTTAATTTTTAAAATTTTAAAGTTTAATTTTAATATTTTTGCCAGTGCGATAGATTGGTTTTCCATACCTTTTGACCCATCGCTAATTATCAAACAATTGTTCAACATCAATTTAATTTACATAATTTAATTTACTTTGAAACATAGTTTTACTACAAAAAATCTCCTTAATCCATTAATGATTTATTCAATCATTATAATTATTTAATTAGAAAACCCCTTTTTAAAATTGAGCTTAAGAAACTATCTAATATTGTTTAAAGGTTTTTATTTAATTACTTCGATTTTAATTATTTCGTATACTTTCAAACCTCTGGGGGTATTAACTTCGACTATTGACTCCACCTCTTTTCCTAAAAGGGCTCTGGCAAGAGGGGATGAAACAGAAATTAGCTTTTTTTCTAAATCAGTCTCGTATGGCCCAACAATAGAATAAGAAATTTCAACTTCTAACTCTTCATCGTAAACCATGACTTTTGTTCCAAAGGTAACTTTTTTGGAATTTAATTTCGATAAATCGATAATCTCAGATCTACTTAAAACATCTTCTAATTCTGTTATCCTTCCTTCAATAAATGATTGCTTTTCTTTTGCTGCATGATATTCAGCATTCTCAGATAAGTCCCCATGTTCTCTAGCTATTGAAATAGCTTTTATTACAGCAGGTCTTTCAACTTTTTTTAAATTTTTCAATTCCTTCTTAAGATTTTCAAGTCCATCTATAGTAAAAGGTACTTTTTCCATTTAATCAAAAACTCCCTTATTCAACTGAAATACGATTGTAATGATTTTACAATTATATTTTTGTTTAAAACAGTTTTTATAGCTGATATTACTGCATCAGCACCTTGAATAGTTGTATAATATGGAATATTATTTGTAAGTGCTGTTTGTCTTAATGAAAAACTATCTTCAATCGATTTTAAACCCTCTACTGTATTAATTACAAGGTTTATTTCCCCTGACAACATGTAGTCAACTATGTTTGGTCTACCTTCATAAACTTTTTTTATTTTTAAGGATTCAATTCCATTTTCATTTAATATTTTTGATGTTCCATTAGTAGCTAAAATTTTGAAATTTAATTGTTTAATAGTTTTACAAAAATCTATTATTTTTTCTTTATCCTCATTTTTAACTGATATAAAAATATTACCCTTAGTAGGGAGATTAACATTTGCACCTAGCTGGCTTTTAAAAAATGCTATATCAAAACTTTCTGCTATTCCCATTACTTCTCCTGTAGATTTCATTTCTGGACCTAAAATAATATCAGTTCCAGGAAATCTCGAAAAAGGAAATACAGCCTCTTTGACTGAAACATGCTCATGCTTTTTATTTTTTAAATTAAATTTATTTAATTTTTCTCCCATCATTATTTCTGAGGCTATTTTAACCAAAGGTAACCCAGTAGATTTTGCAACAAAAGGAATAGTTCTACTGCCTCTTGGATTAACTTCTAAAATAAAAATATCATCATTTTTTATAGCAAATTGGATATTCATAAAACCAATAACATTCAATTCTTTTGCTATTAATTTTGTTTGTTGATTAATTTTTTTCTTAATTTTTTCAGAAATATTTTGAGGTGGTATAACGCAAGCTGAGTCTCCAGAATGAATTCCTGCTTCTTCAATGTGCTCCATAATTCCTGCTATAAACACATCTTTGCCATCACAAATTGCATCGACATCAATTTCTTTGGCATTTTTAATGAATTTATCAATTAAAACTGGATTTTTACCTGAAACATTTACTGCTTCATTTATATATTTTTCTAATTGCTCATTATTATGAACGATTTCCATTGCTCGTCCACCAAGCACATAACTAGGCCTAATAACTAATGGAAATCCAACATCTGAGGAAATTTTAATAGCATCTTTTTTTGAGTTTGCGAAACCATGTTTAGGTTGTTTTAATTTTAATTTTTTTATTAATTTTTGAAACCTTTCTCTATCCTCAGCAAGATCTATAGCATCATAAGAAGTTCCTAAAATTTTAATTTTTTCTTTTTCCAAATCTGAAGCAATCTTCAAAGGTGTTTGACCTCCCAATTGAACTATGACGCCTAATAGGGTTCCATTTTTATTTTCTGTATTTACTATTTCTAATACATCCTCAGAAGTTAATGGTTCAAAATATAGTTTATCTGATGTATCATAATCTGTAGATACAGTTTCTGGATTACAATTGATCATTATTGTTTCAATACCTAATTCAGTTAAACTATAAGATGCATGTACACAACAATAATCAAATTCTATTCCTTGACCAATCCTGTTTGGACCTCCTCCTAAGATTATGACCTTTTTTTTGTCAGTTGGATAAGACTCACAATCTTGTATTGAAAATGGTTCATATGTTCCATAAAGATATGCTGTTTCAGAAAAAAATTCCGCTGAACAAGTGTCAACCCTTTTATAAACTGGTTTTACGTTAAATTTTTTTCTTAAATTTAAAATATAGTTTTCAGATTTTTTTGTTAAATAAGAGAGTTTTTTATCAGAAAAACCCATTGATTTAACATTTTGGATAAATTCTTTTGACTGGATTAATCCTTTATTCTTTATTAACTCTTCTACCTCGATTATACCTTTTATTTGGTTTAAAAACCATAAATCCCATCCGGTTATTTCTCTAATTTTTGTTAATGGTATTTTTCTTCTAATTGACTCACCAATAATTAAAATTCTTTCTGGAATTGGCCTCGAAAGCAATATTTCTAAATCATTGTTATTTTCTTCTAAAAATCCTTTACTTAATTCGTCAATACCATCTAAATCATTTTCAAGAGATCTTAATGCTTTTTGAAAAGATTCTTGAAAAGATCTTCCAATAGACATAGCTTCACCAACTGATTTCATTGAGGTGGTTAGATTATTTTTTGAACCTGGAAATTTCTCAAAGGTAAACCTTGGAATTTTAGTAACTACGTAATCAATAGTTGGTTCAAAGCTGGCTGGTGTAGTTTCTGTTATATCATTAGTTAACTCATCTAAATTATATCCTATAGCTAATTTTGCTGCGATTTTAGCTATGGGAAACCCAGTTGCTTTAGAAGCAAGAGCTGAAGATCTACTTACCCTTGGGTTCATCTCTATCACTATTTGGCGTCCATCGTCTGGATTAACTGCAAATTGTACATTAGAACCTCCTGTATCAACACCTATTTCTTTTAAAATATCTATACTGGCATTTCTCATTTTTTGAAATTCTTTATCTGTTAAGGTTAACGCTGGAGCTACTGTAATAGAATCTCCTGTATGTACGCCCATAGGATCAACATTTTCAATTGAACAAACTATAATACAATTATCATTACCATCTCTAACAACTTCCATTTCAAATTCTTTCCAACCTAACAAAGACTCTTCTATTAAAACTTCGTTTATTGGAGAAAGTTTAAGACCATTTTCAACAATTTTAATGAATTCATTTTTATTATAGGCGATTCCACCACCTTCTCCTCCAAGTGTGAATGAAGGCCTAATAATAGTTGGAAGCCCTACAAAATTTAATGATGAAAGTGCATCATCAATATTATTTATAACTTTTGCCTTAGCAGATAGCAAACCTATCTTATCCATTGACTTTTTAAATAAATCTCTATCTTCTGCTTTTTTAATTGATTCAGGTTTGGCTCCAATTATTTCGATATTCTCTTCTTTTAAAATACCGTCATAAAAAAGCTCTAAAGTTACATTTAATGCTGTTTGCCCTCCCATAGTAGGAAGTATAGCGTCTGGATTTTCAATTTTTATAATTTGTTTGATTATATCTTTTTTAATTGGTTCAATATATGTTGCATCTGCCATTATAGGGTCTGTCATAATTGTGGCAGGATTTGAATTAACAAGTATTATTCTATATCCTTCCTCTTTTAATGCTTTGCAAGCTTGAGCGCCAGAGTAGTCAAACTCACACGCTTGGCCAATTATTATTGGACCTGCTCCTATTATTAAAATAGATTTTATATCATTTCTTTTTGGCATTTTTATATTTCAATATTAATTCATAAAATTTATCAAAAAGGTATGAAGTATCTGTGGGGCCTGGAGATGCTTCTGGATGAAATTGCACAGAAAAAACAGGCAATTTTTTATGAGATAATCCTTCTATAGAGTTATCAAATAAAGATATATGTGTTATTTTTAAATCTTTTGGTAATGATTCCTTTTCTACATAAAAACCATGATTTTGACTAGTTATTTCTACGCTATTATTTTTTAGATTTTTAACTGGATGATTTGCTCCTCTATGTCCTTGTTTCATTTTTTTGGTAGTAGCGCCGAGAGCTATAGCAAGAAGTTGGTGACCAATACATATACCAAAAATAGGAATTTGAATTTGAATTAGTTTGTTTAAAATATTAAATGTTTTTTTTGGAGTTGCACCTGGATCACCAGGACCATTTGATAAGAATATACCTGAAGGATTGAAACTCATTATTTTTTCAAAACTAGTGTTTTCCGGTAAAATAATTATGTCTACATTTCTTTCAAAAAAATTTCTTAAAATATTTTTTTTTATTCCAAAATCAAGGGCTATTACAGTTAAAGAAGAAGTTTTTTTTCTTTCTTTTTTTTGCTTACTTTTTAAAAGCAAATGAACTCCTTCATTCCATTCATATTTTTTTCTAGTTGAAATACTTGAAAATAATTCTAAACCTTTCATTGAAGGATGTTGGTTCAACTTTGAATTTAATTTATCAAAATCAAATTTTCCATTACTTGAGTGATAAATTAATCCATTGGTAGAATCTGACTTTCTTATATTTTTTGTTAATAATCTTGTATCAATTCCAGCTATACCTGGAATATTTAAATCTATTAACCAATCATTAAATTCCTTTAAAGATCTCCAATTAGAATGATTTGTAGGCAATTGTCTTGTAATGATTCCAGAAACATAAGATTTTGAGCTCTCAAAATCCTCCTTATTTGTACCTACGTTTCCAATATGAGGGAAAGTAAAGTTAATAATTTGTTTAGAGTATGATGGATCAGTAATTATTTCCTGATAACCTGTCATTGAAGTATTAAAACATAATTCTCCAATACCAATCGAATTTGAACCAAAGCCATTACCTAAAAAAAAATCACCATTTTGAAGAATTAATATAGCATTATGCTCTAATTTACTTTGATTTAAAAACCTAAAAGGTATGTAGCCATTTAAGATTTGATTTTCCATAATTTATATACCATTTGGTTTATTAATAACTAAAATTAATTCAAACAACAATTAGTACTTTCAATTAATAATTAATAATTAATTAAAATGGTTTACAATTTACGTCAATAAAATTAAATAATACTTTTATTTAGATATAGGTAAAATAGCATGAGAGAAAAAATTAACGCAGAATTAAAAAATGCCTTAAAGAATAAAGATGTCGTGGCTATCAGAACAATAAGGCTTATTTTAGCTGCTATAAAAGATAGAGACATTGTTAGCAGGGGAGCTGGTAACACAAGTGTCATAAATGAAAATGAAATAATTTCATTATTAAAAAGAATGATTAAACAAAGAGAAGAATCAATAGTACTATATAACAAAGGAAAGAGACCAGACTTAGTAAAAAATGAAGAAGACGAAATAGAAGTAATTTCTAAGTTTTTGCCTATTCAACTCTCTGAAAAAGAGACAAAGGATATTGTCAAACATACGATAAATGAAATAGATGCTTCTTCAATAAAGGATATGGGTAAAGTCATGCTTAATCTCAAAGAAAAGTATGATTCTAATATGGATTTTAGTCTAGCTAGTAGAATGATAAAAGAGATTTTACTTAAGTGATGGGTTAAAAATATTTGGAATAGTAATTTGCAAGAAAATGTTAGAAATGAAATAAAAAATAAATTAAAAATCTCTGATGTTGTTTCTAGGAGTGTTTCTTTAATTAAAAAAAGTGAATCAAGGTATATAGCTTTGTGCCCATTTCATAAAGAGAAAACACCATCTTTCAATGTTCTAGATGATAAAGGTTTTTATCACTGTTTTGGTTGTGGTAAGCACGGAGATATTTTTAGTTTTGTAATGGAAATGGAAAATCTAAATTTTAAAGAAGCCTTAAAAGATTTATCAAAACTAGCTGGTATTCATTTTAATTACTCTTTTAATGAAAAAAATGAAGAGTTATATAAAATTCTTATTGATGCTAAAGATTATTTTATAGTTCATTTAAAAGGTAAAGATGGAGAAATAGCAAGAAAATATCTACAAAAAAGAAAAATTGATTTGGACTCTGTCGAAGAGTTCTGTATTGGATTTGCACCTCCAATAAATATTAAACCTAGTTTGATAGATTACCTTTTAGAAAAAGGTTATGGTGAAGAACAAATTATTAAATCTGGTATAGGGAAAATAAATTCAAGAAATAATTTTTTGCAGAGTTATTTTTTAAATAGATTAGTTATCCCAATAATTTCCTCAGATGGAAGGATAGTTGGTTTTGGTGCAAGAGTATTAGACGACAGCCATCAGCCAAAATATCTTAACTCTGCAGAAAATGAAATTTTTAAAAAGAGAAATATTTTATATGGTGCTTACAACTTAAAAAAGAATTATAAAAAAGATAATTTTTTGTTAATATGTGAAGGCTATATGGACGTTATATCTTTAAGAAAATATGGATTCTCTGCTGTTGCATCATTGGGAACATCAATAACAGATTTACAAATTGAACAAAGTTTAAATTTATCAGATAATATTTATGTTGTATTTGATGGGGATGAAGCAGGAAAAAATGCGACATTAAGATTTTTTGAAAAAAGCTTAAATTTATTAAAATTAGGAAAAAAAATAAGATATGTTTTTTTATCTCAAAAATTAGATCCAGAGGAATATATTATTAAAAATGGATTAGAAGCTTTTAATAATAAATTGAAAAAAGGCTTAAACATTGCAGATATGATTTGGTTTATGGGACTTAAATTAAAAAAAGATAATGAACCAGAAACCAATGCAAAATTTTGGACATTTATCAGACAAAAATCTAATTTGATCAAACACAATGAATTGAAAATTGCAATTAAAGATGAACTAGAAAAAAGAATTAGAGATTTGAGGTATAAAAATAGAGAAATTGCAAATCAGTATCAAAACAAAGATAAATTATTTTATAATTTTAAAACTAAATTACCAGAAATAGGAATAGATCTAAGATATAAAGCAATTCTATCATTAATCATTTGTTATCCTAAATTACTTAATACTATTGAGAAAAAAAATATAAAAATTCAGTTTAAAAATAGTAAATTGGATGAAATTAAGATTGAAATATTGAAAATTTCAAGTTTAATGCCAAATATAAGTAGTGAGGAACTAAAGAAATCTCTTGCTAATAAAGGCTATGGAAAAGTTTTAAATGATTTTAACTTTAATAGTATATTATCAAGATTCCCCATCAATAATGAGGAATTAAACTTTGAGAGATGTAAATTATTGTTAGAAGAACTGATTTTTATGGTAAATAAAACTAAGTTTAAAATTAATCAAATATAAACTTTATAGGCTAAATATGCGAGCTAATTCAAAAGTTAAGAAACAAGAAGTACCAAAATCGTTAAAAACTGATAGTCCAATATTAGATTTGAATAATGCTGAAATCAAAGCTTTAATCAAAAAAGGTAAAAATTCAGGGTACATAACCCATGAAGAGTTAAGCAAAGCTTTGCCTTCAGAAGATTTAACAGCAGATCAGATTGAGGATTGGTATACAGCATTCAGTGAATTAGGAGTTAATGTAATTGAGCAAAATGAAGAGACAAAGCAAGAAGAAGAACAGGAAGAAAAGACAGTTGGAAATATAGCTGAAGATGAAGGAACAAGGTCGGATGATCCAGTAAGGATGTATTTAAAGGAAATGGGGTCAGTTGAACTTTTGTCTAGAGAAGGTGAAATTTCTATTGCAAAACGTATTGAGGCTGGAAAAGAGTTAATGATAGGTGGACTATACGAGTGCCCAATTACAATGAAACATTTTTTAAACTGGAGAGATAATGTTGATAATGGTTCTATGATGCTTAGGGATATAATAGATCTTGAAACAACTTACGCTCGTTTAAATGGTGGAGCAAATGAACCTATAGTTAATAATTTAGAAGAGATTGTTCTAAAATCTGATAAATTAGAGTCTAAACCAGAACTGGTTAATTTTACTAAAAATGAGAATGAGGAAAGTTTAAAAAAAGACAAAGAAGTTGAAAATGAAAATAAAGAATTTGATAACGAAGAAGAAGAAGAAGATGACGAAGAAGAGGAGGCTAACTTATCTTTGGTAGCAATGGAAGCTGAAATTAAATCTAATATTTTGGAAATGATTGATGATATATCTATTACAGTTAAGGAAATGACCTCATTAAATGAAAGAAGAATTAATAGATTATCAAAAGGTGACGAATTAGTTGATAGATCTGAAAAAAAATTAGAAGACCACCGCGTATTATTAATTAAGCAAATGGATAAAATTTACTTGAACCAAAATAGACAAGAGGAATTGATAGATGAAATTTATGGTCTAAACAGAAGCATATCTAATATTGAAGGTAAAGTTTTAAGGTTAGCGGAAAGCTCAGGTATAAAAAGGAATGATTTCTTAAAAAAATGGTTTACTTTAGATATTTATCATAATTGGACAAAAAAAGTAGATACATCAAAAGTCTGGTCTAAGTTTTTAAAGGAAAATGAAAATGAATTAAATGATATTTTTGAAGATATAGCTCAATTTGTTAATAAGGTAAGTCTTCCAATTGAGGATTTCAAAAAATTAGTCAAAATTATTCAAAAGGGTGAAAGAGAGGCAGGAAGAGCTAAAAAAGAAATGGTCGAAGCAAACTTGAGACTGGTTATATCAATAGCAAAAAAATATACAAACCGTGGGTTACAATTTTTAGATTTGATTCAAGAAGGTAATATAGGATTAATGAAAGCTGTAGATAAATTTGAATATAGAAGAGGTTATAAATTCTCAACCTATGCGACCTGGTGGATAAGACAAGCAATAACAAGATCAATAGCTGATCAAGCTAGAACAATAAGAATACCCGTTCATATGATTGAAACTATTAACAAATTAGTAAGAACTTCAAGACAAATGCTTCATGAAATTGGTAGAGAACCAACTCCTGAGGAATTGTCTACTAAATTATCAATGCCTCTTGAAAAAGTTAGAAAAGTTTTAAAAATTGCAAAAGAGCCTATCTCTCTTGAAACCCCAGTTGGAGACGAAGATGATAGTCACTTAGGGGACTTTATTGAGGATAAAAATGCAGTCCAACCTTTGGAGGCTGCAATTCATGTTAATTTGAGAGAAACTACAACGCGAATTTTAGCTAGCTTAACTCCAAGAGAAGAAAGAGTTTTAAGAATGAGATTTGGTATAGGTATGAATACTGATCATACTTTAGAAGAGGTTGGCCAACAATTTAGTGTAACCAGAGAACGCATAAGGCAAATTGAAGCTAAGGCATTAAGAAAGTTAAAACATCCATCTAGATCAAGGAAGTTAAGATCTTTTTTAGAAACATAATTTTTTCGAATTCTTTGGCTTTACATTTAATTTCTTAAATTATATATATAATATCAACACGGTCCTGTAGCTCAGTTGGTTAGAGCTCTCCACTCATAATGGATAGGTCGCAGGTTCGAGT
>MDSV01131385.1_pt1 | contig 14482 bp, 14 predicted proteins | sample 810851 | NCBI WGS metagenome assembly MDSV01 (sample SAMN05326640, study PRJNA326480) | marine metagenome | isolation source: seawater | place: Atlantic Ocean: North East | collected 2012 | reverse complement strand
TTTGCCTCCAAACTGCATCGAACGCATTGACGGGAGAACCTTTTTATCATATACGTATTTATACGCTTTTTCAATCTCTCCTCTTAGTTCAGGAAATTTTTTAACATGCATTTTTTTATTTCTATCTACCAACTCTTTCCACGTTTCTCTACGTTCCCTTGTGGGTAAATATTTAGCATATTTCATGTGTACTGTTATATCTGATAGAATCTTTTTTGTTAGCTCCTGCGTCATGTTTTGGTCTCCTTCATCAATTTGTAAACTTTTCGCGCCATATCCATATCTTCTCTATTTTTCTTTTTCTGCTCATTGTTTTGAATTTGAGTTACGTCGCTCTGCTCCAACACTTTAATTGTTACAGTTCCTGTATCCATAAACACTGAGTAGATTATACCATCTGGCCCATTCCTATTTTTAGCAACAAAAATGCGCCCTATGTTACAATTTCTATCTTTAATGGTTCGTGACAGGCTAATAATTAAGTCAGCCACAAAACATTTATTAAAAGCCTCTGAGATCGATTCCATTGTGATTACTTCCGCGTTTAAACCACTACGATTAGTCTGAGAAGCGGTTACAATGGGACAACTAAACTCCTGTGCCATCCCCCGGAGTTCTTCATAAATCGATTCCAACTCATGTCTTTTCTCTGAATTTCTGCTAGTCGATGTGCTTCTTAGTAAATCTCCATAGTCAACAATAACCATGTCTATTTCCATTTGGGTTTGTCTGATCTTTTCCAAATGATTTTTAAGTGTAGTAGTTGTTGCAGATTTCGTTGGATACTCTTTAACAATTAATTGTCCATCTATGTCTTTAATTTTGTCATAAATGAAATCTTTTTCATCTCTAAGCTTGTCTAGGTTAACATCCGTAAGACAAGCATCATAACGTTGTGCTACCGCTGTATCGGCCAATTCTAATGTAAAATGTACAACGTTTTTCCCCTGTTTTAAAGCTTGGGCTCCTAAATGTACCAATACGTGAGATTTACCTGCTCCTGTGGGGGCAATAACCACGCATAACTCACCAGTCCCCAAGCCTCCTTTGGATATCTTATCTATCTCATCCCAGCCGGTAGATATTGGATTGCGAGCTTTTTCAACGAAACGGGCATCAAAGTCTTTCATGTAGTCATACCCAAAATCATTATTCGCTCCCAATTTTAAAGCTTTAGAGATAAGCTGTTGGATTTCTTCAAATGAGCATGTATTAAGAAGAGGGACTGATTTCATCATGGCATTTTTTAACACCTGCTTTTTACAGAAATCCAAACTCTTGTTTTTTACATACTCTTGATCTTCAACTTCAGGAAAAGCCTGAATGCGAACAAAGTAGTCGTTGATCTGCTTTTGAATTACATCATTCTCAATTTCCAATTCAGTGTTGAATATGGAATTAAGAGTGCCGTTAGTGGGATGAGTTTTATATTGTTCTTTATATTCAAAGAGTTTTCGTGTGAATACCTGTAGGTACTTTAGCTCTAAAAAGCCAACATCGAGAACTTCTTGCATTTGGTCGCAAAAGGACCGGTCGTAAACCAATAGTTTACACAAGTTTTCTTGGAAAGATTTTCCAAATACGCCTAGATTTTCCATTACACCTCAGTTCGGTTGTTAGTAGAGTAAGTATAAATAAAGATTTTCTAAAAGTCAATCAATTTTATAACTCACTGAAAGTAAAAAGTAAAAAAATTTATTTAAAAATCTTATCTTTTGAAGTTTCAAAAAGTTTAGGTAAAAACGATTTTTTCAGACTTAGTAGTCTTTCAAATTTCGCTTTTTGGCGTGCATCTGTATACAGCGCCGTAGGTTTGCGAATTTCCCCATCGATCATCTGTTCGGAAAAATCATAAAATTTAGATTTAGCGCTTTTTGGTGGCGCAGCAAAGGCAGAGAGTGAAAAAACTAATGTTAATAAAATCAATGTTCCTTTCACCCCTTAAGTTCCCCTAAGTGTTTTGTCCAAGCCCAAAGCTTACGCTTGTGTAAATAACCAGGGACAGATTCATTTTCATAAGCTTCTACTTCAAAAGGGTTGCTGTAGTAAGCCATTTTCCAACTACCTTGGGTTATTCTACCAATTACATAAAATAAACCATACAGAATCCATTGAAACACAAATAACAATTCAAGCTGTTGCCTGAAGTGAATAGTTTCATGCTGGAGTGTTTCCCTTGACAATTCACCACGACAAAAAACAAATGGGCCTATGTTAATAGCATAGACCTCAATAGGGGATATATAAGAAACCCATACAGGAAATTTATTATTTTCAAACACAATAGGTTTTAACCAAGACATTGTAGTCCCTCCTTATGCGGAAATAACTAGTTCCTTATTTCTTATTACACCTCTTCATACTGTAAGCACAATTAGCTGTGAGTAAAATTGTTGCGGATAGTAATATTATCTCTAAAAGACTCATTTTTTATTGTCCCTTTGGATTCGATTAAAATCCTCAAACATCGAAGTCCAATTAATTTCCTCAATACCGTCCTGCATCATCATGACACTAGCATTGGTTTTGTTAAAACTAAATTCAAATTCATCAACAGTCCAGTCTATACTTTGCTTTGTTTGCGCAGATAAGCTTGGACTATACAACTGCATTAAACTATAGTTATCTTTAATTAGTTGTTCATTGTTAGAAATCGACGTATATACCTTAAGTTTGCTTTCTTGATTTTGACAATGTTCCAACAAATCCTCAATAAATACATCCTCTTCGCCGGCAAAAAAAGGAAATCGCTTGGAAACAGTTTTTAAACCCACTCCAGGTACTCCCGCCAAATTATCTGATTTGTCACCCACCAATGCGCGCGCCAAAGCAAAATTATTTGGATGAATGCCGTATTCCGACACAACAGAATTGCGATTTAAAACAACTTTCTGAATGGGACGGTAAAGCACCGTCGTGTCGTCTAATAGTTGAAAAAAGTCTTTATCGCTGGAAACGATAACTTTCTGTTCATCTTTATAACAAGAGTATCGACAGATATAGGAAATAATATCATCAGCCTCTACTTCATCGGCTAGCAACTGAATTACCGGAAAGCTATTAAGATAATCTACCGTTCTTTGCATTTGCCATACTTTATTTTCTTTTTCTTGCTCTTCGGTCAACACCTTAAAGCTTCTATTTAGACGAATTGGCGCCCGTCCTTCTTTATAGTTGGGGTTTTTCTGTTTACGCTTCCTGCTGCCCCCTCTGCCATCCCAACATACAATAACCTTGGTGGGTTTAACTTCTCGGGTTAGCTTCTGGAGTGACTTTAAAAACCCCGTGGTGCCGCCGATTGGCTGGCCTTCTTTAGATAATTGAGGGACTACAATGTAACTACGTAGAAACATATTCAGCCCATCAATTATCATTATTCTTTCATTTGTTTTTGTCATAATTTCATGACTCCATTTTAAAAACATATTAATTTATTTTTTTCTGTAAGTCAAGTAAAAAGGTGTGTACTATATTAAATGCAAAAAAGGTACCAAGTTGGAAAAAGTTTATGAACTATTTTCTTCCTGATCATAAAAATCTGAAGCATCTCCAGTTCTTTCATGAAATTTTAATACTACTTCTTCATCCATTAGTTCTAAAACTCTTGCTTTGAATTTTTCATCTTGAAGTTTTGCCATCCAGTGTGCAGATTGAAATTTTTCGCCGGTACCGTCAGCATATTTAAGCTCGTACCAAGCTCCCGATCTCTCAAGGTGCTCTGAACTCTGAATAGCATCAAACCAGCTTTCTCCATCGGCAATGCCAACTTCATCTCCCCAAAGAATTTTAAATTGACATTGGCGTCCTTGCGTGCCAAAGCGTGATTTTTCAAGCTTAACCTTTACGGTGTTCCCTACTCGATAACCATGCTCATCTAGCACAAAAGAAGCTTTTGCTTTGGGCCGTGTAAGCCAAATACGCAATGAATACGCATAAATCATAGCTTTACCACCCGGAGTGGTATAGGGTGTCGTAAGCATTTGTACGCGCGCCGTTGGTCCTTGGGGAATATTAGTTTTTAACTGGTTAAGAACCAAAAAAGCCGACTGACTGTTAGCTAGCGGAATCGTCAACTTAGACATCGCTTTAGCTAAGATTCGCGGTTTGACTGCCATAGATGAATTAGGATTAAAATCTCCCTCCAGATCAGAAATAGAAGGGGTAAGCGCCAAGCTATCCCAGATGAACAAAAACTGACTATCGGTTGACTTTAATAATTCTTCCATCGTTTCCATAACAAACTCTACTGATGTGGCTTGAATATAAAGAATCTTTGATGCATCGCAGCCGGCTTTTTCCAAGAACGTAAAATCTAATGAAGATTCAGAATCAAAATAAACTACATCAATTCCCATCTTCTGGGCATTGCCTGCGATCTGAGCAGCCATGTATGACTTACCACTGGCTTCAAGTCCAGCAATTTCAGTTACCTTTCCTACTGGAATACCTGCTGATTTGCCTCGACAAACAATACTATCCAACCAGCGAGATCCTGTTGGGATCCATTGTTTTACGATAGTTGGATTAGATTCGTCAGCTAGATCAACCGCGACTTCCTGTCCTGCTTTTTTATTTATAAGTTTTCTCATCTGGTCGATGGATAAACGACCTGCTTTTTGTTTTTTAGCCATTTATTTTCCTACCTTAAAGGCGTGACAACAACTACGAAAACCTTTAGCATCCATTTTAACCATTACCGAGTCACCAAAATCTTGTAACTCTAGAATATACCTGTAGCTTCTTGAAATTAAATTGGTTACGTCGCTATTGTCTGAACCAAACCAGACATACCCTTCTTTGATGTCTTCTTTGTGGGCGTCAATACCACTTTCGCTTTCAGGACCGCCGCCTTTGCCTTTAAATCTTTTTGAAACGGCGAGGATATTTTTTCGAAAATCTTTCTCACCTTTTTTATATACTGCTAAATTTGCGTAACTCATCTTTTCTCCTTTCTTAAAAAGTATAAATTTTTTGTTCGTGGGGTTCTTTATCAACGTGCTCAATATATCCAAATCTATCTTCCATTGAAAACCAATCTTCGTATAACTCTTCCATGTTGGCCTTCACTTTGATTTTTTTTACTTCATGCTCGGGATCTGTATAGGTGTCATATTTAAAATGCCCTTGGCCCCCCATTACTACCACTCTTCCGCAAGAACACGTTCTTACGTCATCAGTTGTCCGCGAGTAAACAGTTACTTCGCATTCTTTACATTCCACAGCATTAACAAGCAAGTTTTTCTCCTTTTTTTTGTGAAAATAGAGGCACCTGTGAACCCGTGCCTCCCTGCGGTATATTATTTAGCCCCCAAGCAATTCGGAAAATGCCTGATCAACTGAATTAGAAGTTTTAGCGTTAACAGTTGTTACCTCTGCTCCTCCACTGGAGGTGTCGCCATTAAGAAAATTATCCAAAATATCCTGTACTTCCGTAGTTGTTTTACGAGATGAAGCAAAAAGCTCATCAAAGTCAGGAATGCTCTCTAGAAGCTCTGCTCCTTTAGCAGTATCTTCTAAAAGTGCGGAACTGCGTCGACGAGGAGTAATCTTCGTTTCAGGGAAAGATGCACCTGCAGGTTTAGTGTAGGTTACAACTAAGTCAGTTCCTGACTCTGGGTCTGTGATGTCGCCATACTCAGGGTTCATCACAAGCCCTACAAGGGTTTCATAAGCACGCTTACCAAAGCCCCAAACACGAACGCCTTGATCCTCTTCTCCACGTACAACTACGGGAGCAAAGAAGCGTTGTTTTGCGCTCAGTTTTTTAGCCATACGACGTGACTCTTCGGAACCTTCGTTCCACAAAGCACGTACATACGTATCCAAAGGACAATCTTCCCCAAAGTTGCGTTTTGGTGAAAGAAATCCCGGCACGTTATCTAGATAATGAAAGAAATAATCCTTGAATGGATCGCCATCAGATGGACACACCAAACGAATAGTTTGCTCCCCCTCTTGTGGCTTCCAAAAGTTATTATTTTTCTTTCCTGCGTTATTTAGCGCGTCCTGTCGTTCACGCATTTTACTCATATCAATACCCATAATTTTCTCCTTTATTTTTCTATGGTTAAAGTCATTCTAGTGATTTTCTAGAATGCTAATTTTTGTATCAAAGTGCTGCTTTTTTCGCAATAAGCAATTAGCTTATCATAATCGGTTGAATAAACCGAATAAGTTGTTTTCATTTTATCATGTTCAGTGTTTGTTTTTAAGTTTTGATGTATCACCTCCATGAGATTTTCATCCTCTTCTAATTGTTTATTTGGTACTCCATAATAATAATTTTTTTCTCTTGGAATGTCAAGCTCAAAAAACATTTTTTCTTCGTTTTTTTCGCTATCCAAAAGCCCAAGAGTGCTTATACGGGCGGTATTAATACGATTAGTAGTAGTGGTGAGAACCGCCTGAGTGTGATCAAAAACATTGATCATGTGATATGTAGAAGCAATCAAATTATTCATGGTTTCCCAGCGTTTTAAAATCGGTACTGGACCCATTATATCAGACATTTTTTGATTGTCAAGTAAATAAGTTCGTTTAAATAAACCGGAACGAGCATATTCTTGAAATACGTGAAATAGTAAGTTATTTTGAAGTTTTTTATCTCCCACCAGATCTGTTTGCTGCGGGACAATATACATTAATGTAATGTTAGTTTGATCTTTAATCTTAGAAAGAAGTGAAAGAGAAGCTCCAGACACCATTCCACAACTGGTGATAAATAAAGTTTCAGGCATCACCCCCTCTTGTAAGTATTTTACTATACCTCTCGGTAAGTTTTCTTCATACAGTTCTGGTGATGTCTGGCGCTTCAGACCAAAAGAAGTCTTGGTCTTTCTGAGTCCTTCGTCCAATTTAATTATTTTATATTGTGGGTATTGTTTAAGCTGATCGGCAATATTACAGCCGGCTTGCCCTAAACCTATTACGGTTTGCATTTAATCCTCTATTTTATATATAATTCTTTCATCTCGGCCCAGTTTTTTCCACCAAGACAATTGACTTTAAATTTGCCAAATCTTGTGTTACTAAATAGTTCTTTTATCTCGTTAAATTCATATTCTTGTTCTGTGTGTAAATCTACCATCACACTATCATGGTTACAAAATTTAATAAAACTTTTCTTGTCGCGCAAGAATTCCCATACTTTATACATTTGTTCGAATACAAGATCTGCAGCTGTTGATTGAATAAGATAATTTACCGCATGATATTCATCACACTCTATATGACGGCCAAAAGGAGTTATAATTTTATTATCCTTAAAATACAAAGTTTTGAGTTTTTCTCGGTCGTAAATCTTACTAATAGCCTCATCCTGGCTATTAGGGTTATAAAGCCAAGAAAAGATGCGTTTTTTAGCATTATCGCGTGATTTTGCCCTTTGAAATACATTCTTAAGGTTCCAGTCGTGAAGATCCTCTTCTGGTTGGTCATGACCCAACAAAGCTAGGGCTACACGCAATTCACATGCATTAAAGTCCATCTCAAAAAGCCAATCATTATTAGGAATCAAGATGTTGCGATATTTCTTAGCCAAAGTCATGACAGGGAAAGACCCTTTTTTGGTACTCAATCGCCCTGTGATTGTTTTAGTCATGTCATAGTATATGTGAGGTCTATTTTCAGAAATCAATTTATATGTATTTTTATCTTGTATTGTAATGCGAATTAATTTAGATAAATCTAAGTTTAACTTATGTTCTTTTATATCCGCAATCATTTTATTAATTTTCAACAAATGATCATAGTTTTCGGGCTTTTTATATTCTTCAAAAACATGAACGCATACTTGGTTTTTAACTTCAGCCCATTCTTTAAGGAGAAAACGAGGCAACACGTCATATATACAAAAGTCACCCAAATTCAAACCAGCTTCATTGGACGTTTTTATAATCGCTTTCATTCTTTTCTGTACTGAAGTCCATTTTTCCTTAAGTGCCGGTGAGCAAAAATCTTCTATGTCTTTTCCCAATACGTATAATTGAGCAAAATCAATATCTTTATATTCCCGTAGGGAGGCTGTGTAGGACCATGTTGCTGTGCATTTTGATGTCAATCGATCATGAAAACGATCTTTTCCATATATTAGTACACATTTTTCTTTATCATCAAATGTTTGAAATAACATTAATTCCCTATAAAAAATTCTGACACCGTTCTTTCTACGGTTGGTTTATTACTTTCATCTGGAATCATATTTTGTTTTTGTTGTTTAGTCAAGTTCTTTTTTGGAATAGTCCATAAAAGTTTTTTTGTTTTAGGATCGTATATCTTCGTAGGGGAGTAAAAGTTTTCCAACAGTTCTAAAGTTTTCATATAGTAGTCATTTCGTACTGACCGGTCAAATCGTTTTTTAAAGGCCGCATATTGGTGAGTATTTTTTACTGCGTATTCATGTTTTAATATTTCTTCTAAGATAGGAAGATAATAGCGTTCAGTAAATCCAAAATTTCTCAAATCATTATGTATTACATGCATTTTGTTCATTCCCTTCTTCTGACTATAATTTTTTACAAAAGCCTGTTTAGAAGGGGGTCGAAAAACCTCTCCATAAGTTACCAATCCCAAAGAAGAATTAACACTGAACTCCGGTTTTCCATGGAGAACGACATATTTTGTAGATTTCTGATAGGCGCTATAACCATAAACGAGCACGTTTTGGAGAAGAGTAAGAGTTCTAAACATAACCCTAGAATAATATTTTTTAAACACATGATCAATAGTGGGAATAAAGTGTTGCTGTAGGTATCCATCAGTTTTCTCAATCGTATCTTCTCCCGTCAGAGGATTGGTGGATTTGATACTTCGCCCTTCAAGCATTGGTTTGGAATTCAAATCCGCAATTATTTGCCATGGCGCGTTTTTGTTTATGCGAAAGCCAAAATTAGCCATCGTGTTGATGTACTTGTCTAATTCATTATGCGAATAAAACTGGTTTTTTAATTTATCGTCATCCTGATCCTCTATATCAAAATCAATAGAAAGAGCAGTAGCGTTTATAGGAGTAAGAAAACTAGCAAATATTGAATAATAAGAAAAGAAAGATTGAGGGGTGGAAAGTATATATTTTAAACACGAACACACGTAAGTCTCAAAATTTAATATCACTTTTCCTTTTAAAAGCGCTTCGTAGTTGAACGCATCCACTATAGAAGCCCCATATCTCAAATAAATGTCTTCACTGTCCATAAAAGATCTTTTGGGGGTAAAATCATTCAACAGGCGACCCAATTCGGTACGACCAGCCGCGCTAGCCCTCCTTAAAAAAAACATTGCTTCTTCAAACGCTTGGCCAACAAAATCAAAAACAACTAGGTTGTCGTTAAGAGCGTAATTTAGTTCATAAGTTTTTGGAGCCACCAAGAATCCTTTGCGATCAACTTTTCCATAATAAGGAACATCGTACCATAAGTCTATATAATTATTATTTATTTTGTCGTATATGAGTGTTGTGGCTAGTTTATAATATTTTCTATTATTAAACAACTGGTGTGACTTAGCAGGGCTTGTGCTTTTGCCCTTAAATGGAAAAAAATCTTTCATAATGTAAATAGAAATAATATAAGAAAAACTATTGTCCGGTTTGATCAGTATATTCTTTCAAATTAAAGCCACCGCCACCAGCTTTTGATTTTCCTAGTCTTTCTAAAGAGCTTAACCATTCTTTATAAAGCGCATTTACATTTGCTGGGTTTGATGTTTTTGTTCCTAAATAATCTTTCACTCTTGTTTCTATTGTGTCCCAAGCTATCTTCTTGTCAGCGCTGTCTAGGCCATACGCATACTCATACCATTTAGGTCCGTGGTTGTATAAGAAATGTCCCTCTTGCCATTCAGCGGAGTTTTGGTTAAAGCTACTATCGGCCTCTAAACGTTGGCGCGCTTTGGAAGCCTGAGAGGCTTGATCTTTTTCCCAAATACTTGCTGCGCTTAGATTTGCGGGAACTTTTCCATTTATTTTTCCCGTCTTAAGATAGTTGTTATTCGTTTTGGCAGCGGCATTAAGCGCAGCTATTTTTGCGACTTGTGCGCTAATATTAATTTTCTGACTTTTGTGTGGTTTTCCGACAGGTACTACGCTAGCGTTGGTTTTGCCTTTGTCTGCTTTACTATATTGAATTATGGCTGAGACATTAGAGGTAAAACTATTAGGAGAAAAATTATGGCTTATTTTATATATTCCATAATACCCATTGGCTTTAAAAAGCCGATCATTTTTATCAGTAATATATGGTTTTAAATCAACGTATATAATTTGCCCCAGATTAAACAAGGGAAACCCAATCGTCTGAATGTCAGCTTGAAAAACTGCAGGCATTAAAGTTGTTTTTCGACCCAAGTTGTTTTGTGCCACGCCTGACGCGCGATTAGAATAATAAATAGCTGTTTTAGAGGCATCATCGGCCACGTCAGTGACTTTTACATTTAGTACGGCGCCTTTAGCTTGTCCTCCAAAAAAGAAATGATATATTTTGTTTCTGTAATTTTCTGAATAATTGCCAAATCTAATTCTTCCTTTTTTAATATCCGTAGAAATGCTTTTTGAGCCATAGATAAAGTAATTTACATCTTTTTTGTCTTGCCCTACCATTCTTTGAAGTTTAGGGGAGTTGAAATTTACCACATTATTAGAATCGGCAGCACAAACGCCAAACATGTTAGTGAAAAAAGACTTTAATAGTGAAGAAAGAAAATTCTTAAAAGAATAAAAATCCAATTCTTTTGCTACAACCTCTCGTGCAAAAAAGTTATTGATTTTAGTGAGAGATATAGGAAGATAATACAAAGGAAAGCTATCAACATATTCACCAGAAAACGGCCTTCTAAACGAAACATAACCAAAATCAACTTTGGGTTCTTCTCCGCTGTTTCTTTTTAATAATTCATATATTGTCCCAGTAGGTTTACCACTGCTATCGATATCAGTGGGTAATTCCAAAATAGTCTCTAACAAATGCCCTAAGTACATAAAAGGCACCGGCTGGTATTCTTCCGTGCTTAATTGCTCTAGAGTAAGCAGTCTGCCTCCAGATGGGAAAAAATCACTCATTTTTACATCATCAACGGCTCCCCTTATTCCGCTAGGGTTTCTTTCTCCCACGGCTTTGCGATATCTTTGAGCAGTTTCTTTTGGAATATAACCGGTGGCAATCTTTTCTTCTTTAAAAAGACTTTTGCCGATTTCTTGTAACGCAAGATATTTAGCCAACATTGCTTGAACAAGCAATTGCTGTTCAGCGTTTTCAACCGCTCTTCGTAAATCTCTTTCCGCGTTTTGTGTGGCTTCGTCGGCTGCTTTTTTTGCGTCGTTTAATTTTTTCTCAAGCTCGCTCAATGGAGTCTTCAAAACAACATTGCCATTAGCGTCAAGCTTTGCCCCCCGCATAAATTCCGCATCTGTACCGGTGAGAATTTTGCGTACCTCACTATCGGATAAGCCTTGTATTTCGGTACCTGATTTACCGCCGAGAACTTGTTTTTTCCAAGCAGACTCCAAAGCATTAACTTGTGCGCTAATCTGTTCTCGCATTGCTGGACCAGTGCCTGAAAATCCTTCAACTTCTGTCAAGGCGACGGCTTTTTTTTGAATTACATCAAAAGCTTTTGCAATTACTTCTTTCACTTTGTCTATTTGTTTGTGACCAACTGTTCCCGCAACTTTTGTGAATGCCGATGTGCTCAATGCGTCCATCCATGTTCTACCTCCAATAAGCACTTTCTTATATGTTCCTTTATCCTTATTTTTCTGATAGGAGACGGCCTCGGCCTTATATGTATCTGTACGATATTGAATATCTTGAGCCTTTTGATTCATGATTTTATTAACTAAAGATATAGCAATTGCCTTCCGCTGTGCTGCCTCGGCTTTTCTCACAGCGGAGTTTGCATTTTGAATAGCTTGAGTTTCAAGCGCCGCAAGATTGTTTTTAACATCATCAAATTTACCTTTCGCAAGAGCAACAATATTAGAATCGGGTCCGTTATATATATCAACCAAGCGCCCTCTGTATTGCGCATTTACTGTTATAGATCCGTCTTGGCTTAGATCAAAAGTATACTTAACCAAGTGGGTTTTTAGTTTTAATCTCATTTTATCTAGATTTAACCTAGCAGCCAAAGCTGAACTTGCTTTCCATCCCAATTCGAACTGAATTGTTCTAAAAACGGTACCTTTGGCGCTAACTTCTTTTGCGCCTACCTTAAACAATTCAACATAAGGAGAACTAAGCATAGTGCGAATATCTTGAAAAAGAAACTTTGCGTTGACTAATGCTATTTTTTCCGTCGCTGAGTCTATACCTTCATGAGTAATATCTAAACTTACAATACCGGCGCCTGTGCGCTGACCGGTCGTCTTAAAAATATCGGAATTAATTCCGTCTCGAAATGCCGCTTCGGTGAAAACAGGAGTTTTGGTTGGTCTACCTTTAGTTGGTTTTTTAAGAATAGTAATGGAAGCATAATGTGCTAGCTGTGCTTCTTCAGCAGATGATATTTCAAAGAAATTTTTAGAATTTTGAGCCTTGGTGATGAAATTTATATAATCAAGGTTTGTATTAAATTTTTCTAATTCATTCTCTCCTAATTGTCTTATAGGGCGATTCTTTTTACCATAAACAGTGCTTTTTGTTTTTAGCACGTGTCCACCTGTACTGTTAATTATAGATTCGGCTTTTTCGATTAAAAAACACTGTTCATTAATATTAGGAGATATTCTTTTTCCTGCATCACTCATATTTAAACTCTTTGATTTTTTATAATAAATTAAACGCGCTTAATACGCTTTCCAATGGCATCGGGATCAATACTACGTCACCCGGTCGATAATCACTTTCTAAAGGTTTTAAATTAAACCAAGCTAAAATCCACCAATATTGGGGATTGCCATAAAATTCATTAGCAAGGTTAAAGTATTTTACCCCCACTCCCCAGTTTCTTGTTAGAATGCTAATATCTTCAAGATCTTCTGGGTTTGGATATATTAACTCTGCTGTATCGTATTGCTCAATTGCTTTTACGTTTCTCTTTTTAAAAATTTCTGAGTTAATATACTGAAATGTTCTATTTCGTAGAATTTTTCTTTCATCATATCTTGAAACAGGCATTACTTTTTAGCTCCTTGTTCTGTTTTAAAAATCATTGATACCATCATTCTTAAACACTTCATCTATTGACTGTTGTTGTTTTTCCTTTTGTTCTTGTTTATAAAGAGCCATTCCCTCTTTAGCAACTCCCTCGTAGGTATTGTCATCTGGAAAAACTTCTGATAGAGTCGATGCTAAATTCATCATACTTTTGGATGTTAATTTGCCAGCTAAAGCCTTCTTTGATTCGGCCCCTTTGTGAGCCTTTTTGTTTGGAGGAATGTTAGTGCCTTTCTTTATAGTGCCCCCTGTCGTCACTGCGGCGGTGGGATTTACCCCTGGTGCTTGATTGCCGCCAAGTGGAGAGTTAAGAGGGGGAGGTGGTGGAGTAACATTGGTAGCGCCTCCAATTCCATATGGATGATGTGCAGCGTGGCCTTTACCGTCAAAAAACGTAGCGCTTGTTGTTTTTAACCCTACAAGACCCTCATGAAGAACTTGTATACGTAATACAATATTTACATCTGAAAATAATATTTTAGAATTTGTAAATGCCCCTTGAGATACATCATTAGTAAAATATTGAGCTTGATCTTTTGATTGAAAGCCGGGATTAATTTGTATTGCTCCGTTGATATATCCCTCTAGATAGTTTCGTGCGCCGCCTACAGCATTCAAAAATTTAAATCGAAAATAGGGGGCTGCAGCTAAAATAGGAACTTTGCTTACATGAGTATAAGAGGGATATTGGTACTGAATTAATTTTTGAATATTTGCCATATTTTTTACCGCTTCAGCGCGATCATCTGAAATAACGCGAAAACCCAATGTTAAGGCGCGATCAGTACCACCATAGGTCGACATAGGATCCATGCGACCATACACATTAGTAGGAGTCCAACGCGGCGTGTACACATCATCAAATTCCGTTATAATGCTATTAAAAAATAAACTGGGGGTACCTTTAACGTGCAACGGAGTAATTTGAATTATTTTATGGCCCGGATCTGACCCATTTGGTTTTGTTATAGGCATATTATAAGTAGCTCTTAACTAAAAATTAGATTTAATTTTTCATCTAAGATGTGGTTGACCGTGTTCGCAATGTCCCGATCTAGTGTTTTGTTGACTTGACGTGTCTCAAGGACTTTTCCTTCCTTCGTGACCATATTGACTGTTAATTTAAGTTCTGTTGGGCCAGCATTGGCAGCAGATACTCTGTCGCCCGTTCCAAGCATCCTTTGCGCTCGATGAGAAATCATCTCAGGTCTTTCACCTACAGTGGCCTCTGTTGGTTTGCTAATATAGTTTTGACCTGAAGCGAAGAAAGTGCTAATACCACCCGCTAGGCCACCTAGGGCACCACCAATCAAAGCCCCTTTTGGACCAAGCAT
>MDSV01073424.1_pt1 | contig 14484 bp, 15 predicted proteins | sample 810851 | NCBI WGS metagenome assembly MDSV01 (sample SAMN05326640, study PRJNA326480) | marine metagenome | isolation source: seawater | place: Atlantic Ocean: North East | collected 2012 | reverse complement strand
TTTATATTGTAATTAAGATCTTTGTGGTAGTGCCGAAATTAGAATTTCATTTCTAATTTTTCTTAAATTATTTTGATTTAAAAGGTGAGTTATAAAATATATGGTCTCGGGATCTAGATTATACGCCTCATCTTCACCAATTATTTCAACTAACTTTAATGTTAAAAAAGCAGATTGATTAGTTTTTTCAAGTTTTAACAGATTATCAGGAATATTATATTGTCTAGAGATTTCTTGGTAATTTAATTCTTTAGGTATTTCAAAACCATCTTTTGCTAAAGATTCTACTAAAGCTAGATCTTTGGCAGAAAAAAAGTATTTTCTATTTTTTTTAATCTTTTTATAAATCTTTAAAAAATCTTTTTGCGCTTTTTTTTTATCAACTTCATTCTGGAAATATCTTACTAATCTAGATTTATGTAATGTTTTATCATCATATTTGATTTTTCCTAAATTAAACTCTTCCTCTGTAATAATATTTTTCTGTACTATCTCATTGTAAGAGTCAGAAACTTCCTCAAGATTAATTTTTTTAAGTTCTTCACTTAATATCTTGACATAAATATTTGATAAATTGTCTTTCTGAAATAATTCCTTAAGTATAAATAATAACTTTACTTTATTTTCTTCATTGTCTGATAGTAAATATTTTTGATAGATTAAGGCTCTAGCATCAATATTATCAAATGTTTGATAAACATCTTCTGCTTTAATCAAGCTATTCAAATCAAATGCAATATTTGAATAGATGTCAAAAATCTTATTTTTATCAAATTGATTTTCATTGGCTGCTATTTCTAAGCTTTTCAATTTTTCTTTATCACGATTATCGTCTAGTTTAATTAAATTTGCTGCATTAAGATATTCCCATATTATCTTTTTAGTGCTTTTTTTTGGTTCAAACTTAAAATCTTTAATTGTAACACTTGAAAGATAAAAATTAAGCAAAGTGTCTTCCCTAATTTTTGAACTAGTTTTGTTTGTAACACCTAGAAGAAAATTTATCTTATTATCAAAAAAATTATCTGATTTCTTTTCTTCTCTTAAAATATCTAGTTGTAATTGAGCTTCACTATTCTTTTTATTATAAATAAGACAATAGATCTTAAATTTTTCTAGATATGAGTCTTTAATATCTTTGTCTAAAAAATTTATTTTATCACAGCCCTCTTTGATATTTGCTTTAGCAATATTATTGTCAACTAGATATTGAATGAGTTTTTTTTTGTTCGGGAAAGTTTGATTTTGTTTGAGAAATTTTTCAATTAAATCTATTCTTTTGTTATCAATTAACCAGTCTATCTTTAAATCTAAAAATTCTTTCTCTTCCATTCCTCTCGGCGGGTAAGCGATAGATAAAATTGTACTTTCAAATAATTTTGTTGCGGTATTTGATAACTTGATTTTATTGATCCTTTTCATGCTTGATCTCACATTATCAGCATCTGTTTGAGACCACATATTTAAATCAAAATCATTGTCTGCAGGATCGAAAATACCAAAAATTTTAATATTTTTTGTCTCTTCTGAAATTTCACTATCGATTTGAATATTATTATTTAAAACAGCTGTGTTGGTTATTTGAGTATTGTCATTTGCATTAATATTTTCTGTGTTTTCTAAGGAATTTTTTGATTTGTCTTTTTTAGTTTTACTCCAAATGTCGATTTGGTCATCCGCATATAAAATTTGGAAGGAACAAAAAATAATTAAAAAGCTTAGATATTTATTTAAGCTTTTTAATTTCATCTGTAATATCAATTTTAAATTTTTGTTCAGGGCTCGGAAAAGTTATTTTTTCTATTAAAAATATTCCTACAATCAAAACAAGCAAAACTAAAACTATCTTTAATAGTATTTTTACTACTGAAGTGCCGATACTTTGCTTACGATTGTATTTAAGTTGCATAGTTAAAAAATATATTTAAACTGAATAAATAAGACATATTTGTGATAAATCAAATTTAAAATTGGTAAGATTATTGAAAAAAAACCTTATATTAACCGGAATGATGGGTGTTGGTAAAACAACTATTGGTAAAATTGTTGCAAAAAAGCTTAAACTTAAATTTGTTGACATTGACAGCCTTATCGAAAAAAAAGAAAAAAACACAATTAAAGAAATATTTGGAAATAAAGGTGAAGATTATTTCAGAAAAATAGAGACTAAAATCACACTTTCGAAATTAAAAAAAGTAAACTTAGTAATTGCTCTAGGAGGTGGTGCTTTCATTAATAAGTCAATCAGGAAAGAGATTAGTAATTCTGCAGTTAGTTTTTGGTTGGATCTAGAGTTAAAATCCTTAATTAGTAGATTGAAGAAAACAAAAAAAAGACCATTGTTAGATCAAGAAAATTTAGAAAACTCTATTAATAAAATTTACTTAGAAAGAAAGAAAATCTATAATGAATCAGACTTTAAAATTAAATGTAATTTTTTAAAAAAAGAAGAAATTGCAGAAAAAATAGTAGCACTTTATGAAAATTCAAGAAGTTAAATTCAACAATCTAAATAACAAATATTCGATATTTATAGGACATAACATAATAAAAATTTTACCAAATAAAATTAGACTTATTTGCCCTAATGTAAAAAAAATTGCTTTTATTTTTGATTCTAGAATACCTGTAAAATATAAGCGCACACTAATGAAAGGCTTAAGAAAATATGAACTTACTTTTTTAAGTTTCAGTTCAAGTGAGAAATCAAAATCTATGAATTCTGTAAACTTTTTTTTAAATAAATTATTTGCAAAAAATTTTAATAGATCTGATTTAATAATAAGTGTAGGTGGAGGAATTCTTGGAGATTTATCTGGCTTTATTTCTAGTGTGTTTAAAAGAGGAATTAATTATATAAATTTACCTACAACTTTACTATCACAAGTTGATGCTGCAGTTGGTGGAAAAACTGGAGTAAATTCAATTTATGGAAAAAATTTAATTGGTTCATTTGCTCAACCTAAATTAGTGATATGCGATACATCATTTTTAAAAAGCCTAAAAAGAAAAGAAATGATTTGTGGTTATGCCGAAATACTAAAACATGCAGTGATCAAAGATAAAAAGTTTTTTGATTGGTTAAAAATAAATACTAGAAGTATTCTTCAACATAATCCCAAAAAATTAATATATGCTATTAAAAAAAGTTGTAGTATTAAACTACAATTTGTTAATAAAGACACGGATGAGAAAAATTATAGAATGATTTTAAATTTTGGTCATACCTTCGCTCATGCTATTGAAGTAAGAAACAATTATTCAAAAAACATAACCCATGGAGAAGCTGTTTTAGCAGGAATGGTTTTAGCTACTAAACTTTCTGTAATAAAAAAAGTATGTAATAAAAAAACATTAAATGATTTACTTGAAATTTATAAAAAAAATAATCTTAATTACACTTTTAAAAAATATGAAAAATTAAGGGAAATCTTTAAATTAATTCCATTCTTGAAAAACGATAAAAAAAATAATGACGAAAAAATTAATTTTATTCTATTGAATAAAATAGGAAAAACTACACTTCCTAACAAAAATAAAATTTCTTTAGGTGAACTTAAAAGTAAAGTAAAACTTTTCAATCAATGCTAATTTCAATTGCGTGGATTTTGGTTTTAAGATCTTCCTTTAAAATATTCATGATTAACTTTTGAGCACTGAGTCTAGATATAGATTTAAGATATAAGGAACTAATTTTTAAATGTAAATGATATTTGTCTTCAGAAAAAAACTTATGTCCTTTATGTTTATGCGAATTGTTTATTATTTCTAATTTTTGAAAATCGATTTTATTTTTTAGCTTTTTTTCAATATTTTTGAAATAATCTTCCATTTTTAAAAATTTAATATATACGAATAAAATATATATGAAAATAATTTGTGATTGGAAAAATTGTAAAGAAATAGGATCTTATAAGGCTCCTGTTGAAAAAGATAATAGTAAAAAATTTAGATTGCTTTGTTTGGAACATATAAAACTTTTTAATAAAAATTGGAATTATTTTGAAAATATGAATGATCAAGAAATTGAGTTTTTTATCAAGTCTGATCTCACTTGGCATAAATCTACAAAAAACTTTGGTTCATCTGAAAACTTTTTTAATATTTTGTGGAATAATGCACTGGATGATAAGCTTAACATTTTTAAAACTTCAAACTTTAAAGAGTTTAAGAAAAGAAAAATGTCACAAACTGATAAAGATGCCTTAGAAGTTATGGAATTAAATGATGCGTCAAAATGGGATGAAATACAAACAAAATTTAAAAGTCTTGTTAAAAAATATCATCCTGATAAAAACCATGGTAATAAAAAGTTTGAAGATAAATTAAAAAAAATTACCTTGGCTTATAGTCAACTAAAAAAAACGCTAGGAAAAAAATGAGTGCTGAACAATTTTTAACAAAACCAGATATAAAGATATCAGTTAAGCAAACCTTTGGTTTTGACAGTGAGATGCAAATAAATGCTTTTTCAAAAAAGAATGAATACGTGCCAAAGATAGATTCTAATTATAAATTCGATAAAGACACAACATTAGCAATATTAGCTGGATTCTCTTTTAATAAAAGAGTTCTTATTCAAGGGTATCATGGGACAGGAAAATCCACACATATAGAACAGGTAGCAGCAAGACTTAATTGGCCTTGCGTTAGAGTAAATTTAGATAGTCACATTAGTCGTATAGACTTAATTGGAAAAGACGCAATCATTCTAAAAGACAATAAACAAATTACAGAATTTAAAGAAGGTATTTTGCCATGGTCTATTCAAAATCCTGTAGCGCTAGTTTTTGATGAATATGATGCTGGTAGGCCAGATGTAATGTTTGTAATCCAAAGAGTTTTGGAAAGCGAAGGAAATTTTACCCTATTAGATAAAAATAAGGTCTTAGAACAGCATGATTTTTTTAGAATTTTTGCTACAACAAATACTGTTGGTCTCGGAGATACATCAGGCTTGTATCATGGAACACAACAAATCAACCAAGGTCAGATGGATAGATGGAATATAGTTTCTACTTTAAATTATCTGCCATTTGAAAAAGAACTAGAGATCATACTAGCAAAAAATAAAAGCTTTAATAGTAAAGAAGGAAAAGAAATTTTATCAAATATGATTAAGGTAGCAGATCTATCTCGAAAAGGATTTATGAATGGAGATATTTCTACTGTAATGAGTCCAAGAACTGTTATGCATTGGGCTGAAAATTCTTCAATATTCAAAGACAAAGGTTATGCATTTAGAGTTACTTTTTTAAATAAGTGTGACGAATTAGAGAAAAAAATCATTTCGGAATATTACCAGAGATGTTTTGGTGAAGATCTGCCTGAGTCCTCAATAAATGTTTCATTATAAAAGTGGAAAAAAAAGCTGAAAAATTAGAAAATTTTAAAACTGCAATTGGTTCAACTGTTAAGTCTTTATCTAATTCAGAAAATATAGAAATTTCTTTTGGCAAACAAAGCATCAGGTCAGAAAAAACTACTGTCAAATTGCCCGAGATTGAACAAATAAATAATAAAATAAATTTCAATCAAATTAGAGCTTTAGCAGACTCAGAATCCTTAAAAATTCGTTTTAGTAGTTTCAAAACTTTTAAATCTTTTGAGCCAGAGGGTAATATCTCTAAAAAACTTTATAAAATTGCAGAACAGATTAGATATGAAAAACTTGGGTCAGATAGATTTAAAGGTGTAAAAAACAATATACAGAAGTATTATCAAGAAAGAGTTAATTCTTTGGATCTAAAAAGTAGTGAGGACAAAATTGTTGAGTCTTTTGAAAGTTATTTACGAAATAAGTTTTTTGACTCAAAAAACAGTAAAGAATTAGAAAGAAAATTAAAAACATTTAAAAAAGATTTGGACGATAAATTTAAAGGTAAGATTAAAGAATTGCACAACTTAACTCAAAATCAGACTCAATATAATGCGCTTATATCAACTCTAATATCGGAAATGAGTCTTGATGATAATTTTAATGAGGAAGACAAAAAAGATGACGAGAATAAAGATAAAAAACCTAATGATACTAAAAATGAAGAGCAAAATGCGGATAAGAAAGAAGAAATAAATCAAGAAATGTCCATAGAATCAGGTGTTCCCGATCTGGATAACCAAACAACAGAGTCAGACCAAGATGTAGAAGAGATTGAGGTTGAAGATAAATCTAAATCTGAACTAAGAAAGAAAATTAAAAAAAGTTTAGGTGATGTTAAATATAAATCCTATACAGAAGAATTTGATGAAGTTATTAAAGCTGAAGATTTAGAAAATGAAGATGAACTTATAAGATTAAGAAAAAATTTAGACCAACAGCTATTACAATTAAAAAATTTTATATCCAAGTTAGCAAATAAATTACAAAGAAAACTTTTAGCAAAACAAAATCGATCTTGGAATTTCGATTTAGAGGAAGGTCTTTTAGACACTTCAAAGTTACCAAGAATAGTAATGGATCCTTTCAACTCACTATCATTTAAAAAAGAAAAAGATATTGAGTTTAAAGATACCTTAGTTACAATATTAATTGACAATTCTGGCTCAATGAGAGGAAAGCCTATTTCTGTAGCAGCGATTTGTGCGGATATTCTTGCAAGAACTTTAGAACGATGTTCAGTTAAAGTAGAGATTTTAGGTTTTACAACAAAACACTGGAAAGGTGGTTCTTCTAGAGAGAGATGGATGAAAAATGATAAACCTAACTTACCAGGAAGGTTAAATGATTTGAGGCATATTATTTATAAATCTGCTGACACTCCTTGGAGACAAGCAAAAAAAAACATGGGTCTAATGCTTAAAGAAGGTTTGTTAAAAGAAAATATCGATGGTGAGGCACTAAAATGGGCATATAACAAAATGTCTAGAAGAAAAGAAGAGAGAAAAATATTAATGGTAATTTCAGACGGTGCTCCAGTCGATGACTCAACTTTGTCAACGAATACAAGTGATTATTTAGAAGCAAACTTAAAAACTGTAGTTAAATGGATTGAAAATAAATCTGGAGTCGAACTTCTAGCCATAGGTATCGGTCACGATGTTACTCGCTATTACAAACAAGCTATAAAAATCACAGATGTACAAGATTTGGGAGATGTGATGATTAATCAGCTTACTGATCTTTTTGTAGAAAATAAAAAAAAAATCTTACACTAATAAATTATAATCGCTTAATCTCTGAATATTCTCTAATACTACCTAATAGAATCCTAAATGGTATTAACATAGATAAAGCTATAAATAATTTTACTGCTAAATCTCCTAAAGCTAAAGAAACCCAAGGTATGTCTGTAGAATAAAAAGCTATTGAGAAAAATAAGAACGTATCAATTACTGATCCAAAAATTGAAGAAGTTAACGGCGCGATATACCAAACTTTTTTTCGTAAAAAATCAAAAATGTTTACATCTAAATTTTGAGCTACAAAAAATGCAACTCCAGATCCAATAGCTATTCTAATTGAAATCATATCTGAAAAATTAGTTGAAACAAATATAGTTAAAAGAATTCCAATAAAAAAACCTACGTAAACTATCTTTTTTGCTATTAGTTTGCCGTATGCTCGGTTAGCTAAATCTGTAATTAAAAAAGTAATTGGATAAGTAAAGGCACCATAAGTTAATACTTCTGTTAGACCAAAATGATGTATTGGGAATTGAACTAAGTAGTTTGATACTACTACTACCAGTCCCATTAGGATAGCTAGCTTATTAAAAAGTGTCATTTAGGATTTTGAAGAAATAAAAGCTTTTAATTTCTTAACTTTATTTGATAATTTCTTCTTCTTTGCGCTCAGAAGATATTTATCTAGTCCACCTTTATAATCTACAGTTCTTAAAGCAGCATTAGTGACATTAAGTTTTACGTTTTTTTTTAATATATCACTTTTAAAAGTTACTTTTTTTAAATTAGGTAAAAATCTACGTTTAGTCTTATTCTTAGCGTGACTTACGTTGTGTCCCTTTAATGGTGATATTCCTGTTAATTCGCATCTTTTAGACATAATATTTATTAAAGCTATATAGTTCTTGTAGATAGATGGGTCAAGCGTTAATTCCAACCGCATCACTTATATTTTTCAAATTTTCTTTTTTTAAAATTGTAATTAACTCTTTTTTTATATCTTTTACTATACCTGGACCCTTATAAACCATTCCAGTATAAAGTTGTACCGCGTTAGCTCCTGCTGTAATTTTTTCAAACGCGCTTTTACCTGAGTCTACGCCGCCAACTCCTATAATTTTTATTTTACCTCCAGTTAATCTATAAAATTTTTTTATCAAATTTGTTGAAATATCTTTAAGCGGTTGTCCTGATAAACCTCCAGCTTCCATTTTTTTTATATCTGATAAATTTTCTCGATTACCGTCGGTAGTATTTGACACTATAATACCTTGTATATGATGTTTGCTTACTAATGTTACTATTGAATTTATTTCTTCATCACTAATGTCTGGTGAAAGTTTGATAGCTATTGGTGTTCCAATTTTTTTTTCTTTTTTAAGTTTATTAAGCTCAGACAAAAGTTTATCCATTTGTTCATCATTATGAAAACTTCTTAATCCTTCGGTATTTGGTGAAGAAATATTGATTGTAATATACCCTGCGTGCTTAAATAAGTTTGAAAGGCAAATTAAATAGTCATCAAGTTTATTCTTTGTATCCTTATTAGGACCAATATTAATGCCTAAATATCCATTAGGTTGATTTCCTGAAATTCTTCTTGATACAGTTTCAGAGCCTTGATTATTAAATCCTAGTCGATTAATTAATGCCTTATCTTTTTCTAATCTAAAAATTCTTGGTTTTGGATTGCCTAATTGTCTTTTTGGAGTAACGGTGCCAACCTCAATGAAACCAAAGCCAAATTTAAAAAGAGAATTGTATACTTCAGCACTTTTATCAAATCCAGCTGCTAACCCGATTGGATTAGGTAGTCTTTTATTAAACAAATCTACCTCTAAGATTTCCTCACCATTAACATCAAAAAAACTTTTTGGTAAAAAATTAGCTTTTAAAGATTTAATTGCTAAATCGTGAGCCACTTCAGGATCTAAAGAAAATATATAAGGCCGTAAAATTGAAAACATTAATTATTGCTAATTTTATTATTTATTAATTCAATTGTCTCTTTAAGTCCAAAGAAACTTATAAAAAAACCCATTCTTGGTCCATTTTCTTCACCAAAAACTACTTCATAAATTAATTTAAACCAATCCCTTAAATTTTTTTCATAACCGTTTTCCTTGCCTACAGTATATACATAAGTTTGTATTTCTTCAGGTTTTAATGATTGATCAATATTTTTTAATTTAACTACTAGATTTTCAAGAGCTTTTTTTTCATCTGGGCTTGGTTTTTTAAATTTTTTGTTAGGTTTAACTTTATCTTCAAAGTAATTAATTGCGTATTCGGTTAAACCGTCAAGAATTGGATAGTCGTTTGGGTTTAATTCTTTATGAAATCTATTAATAAATTTCCACAGAATTTCTTTACTATTTGCATTGCTTGAACCAACCAAATTTAAAAGCATTGAAAACGGCATTACTATTTTTTCTTTAGGTGGTTTTCCTTTATGAATATGCCAAACAGGATTTAGGATTTTATCTTTAGTCTCTTGATTTGGAAATTTTTCAATATTTAAAAGATATTCATCTACAGTTTTTGGAACTACCTCAGAATACAATTTTTTCGCTCTTTTGGGATTTGGATACATATATAAAGATAAACTTTCAGGCGAAGCATACCTTAGCCATTCGTCAATCGTTATTCCATTACCTTTTGATTTAGAAATTTTTTCACCTTTTTCATCTAAAAATAATTCATAAGCAAAGCCATTAGGTGGATTTTTACCTAAAGTTTTACAAATTTTACTAGATAAAATTGCACTTTCAGTTAAATCTTTTCCATACATTTCAAAATCAACATCAAAAGTAAACCAACGCATAGCCCAATCAACTTTCCATTGTAGTTTGCAATTACCATTCAATATATCTGACGTAATTTTTTCTCCATTATTATCGAAAACAACTTTTCCAGTTTTTTTATTCATTTCTAACAAAGGTATTTCGAGAACTTTGCCAGTTTTTGGACAAATTGGTAAAAATGGACAATAAGTTTTTCTTCTCTCTTCTCTTAAGGTTGGTAAAATTATATTCATTATATCTTCATATTTTTCTAATACTCTCATTAAAGAGTCATTAAAAATTCCTTTTTTATAATTTTCAGTAGAACTTTTAAAGATAAAATCGAAATTAAACTTTTTTAAAAATTTTTTGAGCATTTCATTGTTATGTTCGCCAAAACTTGCAAACTTCTCAAATGGATCTGGTATTTTTGTTAAAGGTTTTCCTATATTATCTCTTAAAACTTTATCGTTAGGTATGTTGTCAGGTACTTTTCTAAGTCCGTCCATGTCATCTGAGAAAGTAATCAGCTCATAATCAATTTGCTGAATATGTTTTAATGCATTAATCATCATTGTTGTTCTCGCTACCTCTCCAAACGTCCCTATGTGAGGCAATCCACTAGGGCCATAGCCTGTTTGAAAAGTAATTTTGTTTCTTTTCTGAATGATGCCTTTTCTGTCTTTTAAAAGTTTCCTGACTTCAACAAATGGCCAAGAAGAAGTTGTTTGAATTAAGTTGTTATCAAGCATTACTATGGTTTATTAAATTTTATGTATAAAATACAGATATAATTACATCATATTAAGTTGAATTTTTTAAGTATTTAAATAATCTCAAATTCATGGCCACAAACAAAACTGTCTTTTTTTTAATCGGAATATTGCTCCTTGTACTAGGATTTTTCATGTTAATTCCATATGCGATGCAATTTATATACAATGAAAAAAGTCATAGCTTTGTTTCCTCATCATTTGTAACTATTTTTATTGGTGTTTTGTTTATTCTCGCTAATTTGGATAAAGAATTTAAATTAAATTTAAAACAAACTTTTTTATTCTCAACTTTGGCCTGGCTCATGGTAGCAATCTTCGGAAGCTTACCTTTTATTTTATCACCACAAGAATTTACTTTCAGTGAAGCCTTTTTTGAAAGTATGTCTGGAATTACAACAACAGGGGCTACAGTGATTACTGATTTAGATAATAGTCCTAAAAGTATTTTATTGTGGAGAGCAATTATGCAATGGTTAGGCGGAATTGGAATAATAGTAATGGCTATTACAATCTTACCTTTATTGAAAGTTGGAGGTATGCAATTATTTAAAATGGAAGGGTCTGATACTGCAGAAAAGATTTTACCTAGAACTATCGAGGTTGCATTTATAATTATATCAACATATCTAATTTTAACATTAATTTGTGGAGTCTTTTATTGGATATTTGGTATGTCAATATTCGATAGCGTTGCTCACGCTATGACTACTATTGCTACTGGAGGTTTTTCAACACACAATAACTCGATAGGTTTTTTTAAGAACTCTAATATAGAGATTATAGCAAGTATCTTTATAGTTTTAGGAAGCATTCCATTTATATCGTATTTAAAATTTATCCAAGGGAATAAAAAAATATTTTTTCGAGATGTTCAAATAAAAGGTTTAATCTATTTGCTATTAGTATCTGTTGTTGTGATGTTTATATACTTATTGTTTATAGGTTATGAGAGCAGTGTTTTTGATAAAATTAGAATTTCCTCTTTTAATGTAATTTCTATTTTGTCAGGTACGGGTTATGTTACTGATGACTTTGGTTTATGGGGTAAATTTTCTTTAATTTTTTTTCTTTTTCTTATGTTTGTAGGAGGTTGTGCTGGTTCTACCGCTTGTGGAATTAAAATATTTAGATTGCAGATGTTATTTATATTCTTGAAAAATCAAGTAAAAAAATTGGTTTCGCCAAATATGGTAATAATAACAAAATATAACAATCAAAAAATTTCTGATAATTTTATAAATTCCGTCATAGTGTTTATTTTTTCTTTTTTGTTTATCTTTTTTATTATAGCAATGCTTTTATCTATTTCTGGTTTAGATTTTCTTACATCAATTTCTGGAGCAGCTAGCGCTATTTCAAATGTTGGTCCTGGTTTGGGTGAAGTCATTGGTCCAAATGGAAACTATAAAGCTATACCAGATTTATCAAAATGGATTTTATCTGCTGGTATGCTATTAGGTAGATTAGAACTTTTTGCAGTTTTAATTTTATTTTTTCCATCTTTTTGGAGGAGTTAATTGAAAAATTTGAATAGTTTAAAATTATATTTAGATAAACGTATGAAACGAATTTTTTTATTTGGTTTCATAAGTGGATTCCCATGGGTTTTAATAGGAAGCGCATTAAGTTTATGGCTTAAAGAAAATGATTTAAGTAGGAGCACTATTGGCTGGGCTAGTTTAATTTTTGGCGTTTATGCTATAAATTTTTTATGGGCACCATTAGTAGATAGACTAAAAATACCATATTTAAGTAAAGTAATTGGACATAGAAAATCATGGATTATTTCAATGCAAATTATTATTTTAGTATCCCTTGTATTATGGAGCACATTAAGCCCTACTGAAAATCTTTGGCTGATAATTTTGATTGGTTTAGGTATTGCAATTTCTTCCGCGACTCAGGACATAACTATTGATGCATTGCGGATAGAACAAATCAACGAGAGTGAAACTAAAACTATGGCCGCAGGAGCAGCTATCCAAGTTGTTGGTTGGTGGACAGGATATAAAATCGGAGGTGTTATTTCACTTATGACTGCAGAATATTTTCAACAATTAGGATTTGAAAATTACTGGCAGCTATCCTTTCTAATACTTGGATTAATTGTAATGATATCAAGTGTAGCTCTTTTTTTTGTTCCTGAAAAAAGTTCATATTTAAGAACATCAATTCAAAAAGAAAAAGATAAAAAACTTTTCAATAAGTTTAAGATAAAAAATCAATTAACAAAAAGTCTAGCTTGGTTATACGGTACGGTGGTTAATCCTCTTATAAGTTTTTTCAAAAAAAATTCGATGGGTGTTGCTATAGGTCTTTTAAGCTTTATATTTTTATTTAAAATTGGTGAAGCTTTTTTAGGTAGGATGTCTATAATTTTTTATAAAGAGTTGGGTTTTTCTAAAACTGATATAGCTCTTTATTCAAAAGGCATTGGCTGGATAACAACGATTACCTTTACATTACTTGGTGGGCTATTTGCTATCAGAATGGGGTTATTTAAAGCTATGCTAATTTCTGGGATCATAATGGCTTTAACCAATCTAATGTTTTCTGTTCTTGCCTGGGTTGGTAGTTCGGAAATATTATTTGCTTTTACCGTTTTAATTGACGATTTAGCAGCTGCTTTTGCTACTGTAGCATTTGTTGCATTTATTTCTGCATTAGTTGATAGAACTTATACAGCTACGCAATTTGCTTTACTTGCGTCAATCGGAACCGCTGGCAGAACTTTATTTGCCTCTTCTTCAGGCGCATTAGTAGACTGGCTTAATGGAGATTGGGGAACATTTTTTATAATTACTGCTGTCATGGTTATTCCTTCTCTATTATGTCTGATAGCAATTAAAAATAAATTAAAATTGAATGAGTAATCTTTACACTAATATAGTCCCGGTAGCTAATTTATACAAAAAGGCTAGTATTAAATCTGAAGTAGTGACTCAAATTATATTTGGAGAAAGATTTGCAATTCAAAGTAGATCAGGAAAATGGTTAAAAATAAGAATTTTAGAAGATGGCTACAAAGGTTACATTAAGAAAAATAGCTACTATTCAAATATTAAACCTACTCATAAAGTAAGTAGTCTAAGAGCAAAAGTTTATAAATTTCCTAATTTAAGAAAAAAAATAAGTGAGTTAACTTTTGGCTCTAAAATACAAGTATTAGAAAAAAAAACAAATTTTTTTAAATTTCATAAAGGATGGATAAACCGTAAAGATTTGAAGATTATTACATTTTATGAAAAAGATTATTTCAAAAAGATAAGAATATTCAAAAATATAAAATATAAATGGGGTGGAAAGTCTTTTAAAGGAATAGATTGTTCCGCCTTAATTCAAATTATGTTAAATTTTAATAACAAGTATTGTCCAAGAGATGCTAAAGACCAAGTTAAATATTTTAAAAAAAACATTAAATTACAAAATATTAAAAAAAACGATATAATTTTTTGGAAGGGCCATGTTGCTGTGGCAATATCAAAAAATAAATTAATACACGCTTATGGGCCTGAAAAAAAAACAATTGTAATGGGAATTGATCAGACTATTAAAAGAATAAAAAAAACTGCAAATTTAAAAGTTATTGGAATAAAAAGAGTTTAGGCGGAGGTGGTTTTAGTCTCCCTCCACCACCTCAAGTTAATTTTATTTGATTCGTTGTTGAAATTTAAGACTCTTATTAGTTGTATGTGGACAATTAGAAAAATGGCGGAGAGAGAGGGATTCGAACCCTCGAAACGGTTTCCCGTTTACACGCTTTCCAAGCGTGCGCCTTCAACCACTCGGCCACCTCTCCTATT